>Ga0233425_10002132_pt1 | contig 40313 bp, 26 predicted proteins | sample Watercolumn_Towu_2_FD_181712 | JGI IMG/M metagenome (GOLD analysis project Ga0233425, IMG submission 181712) | Freshwater microbial communities from Lake Towuti, South Sulawesi, Indonesia - Watercolumn_Towuti2014_140_MG | ecosystem: Environmental > Aquatic > Freshwater > Lake | place...
TGCCAACTCGCGTGGGTCTGGTAGACTTCTTCTTTGCGCCCACGGCCCGCTCGGGTGCGACCTTCATCTACACATCCGTGCAAGCGCCCGTAGCTCAATTGGATAGAGCATCGGTCTTCGGAACCGAGGGTTGGGGGTTCGAATCCCTCCGGGCGTACTCTGGCGTAAGTGTCGACTTGCTTGACGCAACCCGTGTGCAGGGAATCAGTTGCGTCCGCAAGTCGCGACGGGCCAAAGCGTTGGGGCCGACGATCCTACCCTCGTCGTCGCCCCCTTCTTCTCGCCCTTTCGGTGCAAAGCGATGCAAACTGTGCCAGTACGCGGCGAACTTGACGGCACCAATACGGGCACCCTGGGCACCTATACGGGCACCGTTTCGTGAGCGGAGTTGGGGAAGATCCCTGCCGCCATGAATCGTTCGCTCCGACGTCAGGTAGCGAGACCATACATTAAGGAACCGGATGCTCTAGTGCGGGCACGTCCGGGTCTGTGGGAGCCCTGGGCGGGTAACCGCCCAGGGCCACCCGGCAGGGGTCTTTTGGGCGATTCACCTGTCGATCTGCAATCCTCTCTGCGGCTCGCCGGCTTCAAATCGTGAAACCAACCGACGTAGCCACGGCAAGCCGCCGCGCACGAAGGCACAGCGAAAGCCAACGGTGGCTAAAGTGGAAGGCAACCGACGTGGGGAGATCCCGGAATGTCTGCGAAAACGCATGAGCCCAACCCTCGACGAGTCCGGGCTGGCCGCCTCAATCAACTAAAGTGCAAAGGCTTCACGCCCGAGGGCCGTCAGCGGCTCCGTGAAGCTGCGTTGCGGAACAAGCCCTGGCAGCACTCCACGGGCCCGAGGACGCCCGAAGGCAAGGCCCGCTCCGGCTTGAACGGCAGGCACCTTCAGGTCCAGCCCGTCTCCAAGGCCGACATCGAGCGGAAAGTGGCCGAGGTCAACCAGTTGCTCAAGGGCATGGCCGCTTGCCGCGCCCTGGTGAGCGGGGGCGCATAGCCTGATTGCTGCCGTCCGCCGCCATGCCTGCCCAGACTCCAGCGAGGCCGCGGAGCACGAGCCGTGAGTACCACGCCGATTCCACGCGTACCGTAGGGATTCTGGTCCGAGTGGAAGAACCGCCACACGCGCCGAGAAGACGCGATCCACGGTTCTTGCGATTCGCTTCATGCCTCTTCCGCGCGGTTCCACTCTTTCTTCTTGCAGACAACATTCGCTGGTCCAAGTCACCAGCGCAGCTATTCGCGGCGCACATCAAGTTCCGCTGGACCAGGACGGACAGGATCAATGTGCCAAAGCCGCACGGCCGTGTGGTCGTGGACGGTGCCAAGAACACTTCCGTCGTCGGCAAGGCCGACCGGACCGGTCTGGTCGGCAAGCGTGGAGTGGCACTGGCCAGTGGCCAAGTCCCAGAGCTTGACTTCGCCGTGTAGTCGGACTCCCCGGCTGCCGCTACCGACGATCAGCGTGGCGCTGTCGGGCGTAAACGCCGCGGAGAAGACGTTGTTGGGATGTCCCGAGAGAATGTGCTGTTTCGTGAACGTGTCTGTGTCCCACACCTGGACAATGGAATCGATGCCGCCCGTAACCAGCCACTTCCCATTCGGACTGAAAGCGGCAACGAGCACGCCTTTCGTGTGCCCGTCGAGCACGGCCCGCCGCACGCCGGTAGCCACCTCCCAGATCTCCACCTTCCCATCGGAGCGGCCGGTCGCCAACCGTTTGCCGTCGTGGCTGAAGCCGGCCGCCAACATCGCCAGACCGTGGCCATCATAGGTTGTCCGCTCGCGCCAGCCGGCCACCTGCCAGAGTTTCGCCTTTGCATCTTCAGCGGCGGTGGCCAAGAGAGAACCATCGGCGCTGAAGGCCACGCACCATACGCGCAGTTGATGCGCCTGCAAGACCTCAAGTTCCTTGCCGTCGGGCACGGACCACAGCGTCACGGCACCGTCCTCGTGCCCCGCCGCGAGCCGGTCGCCTCCCGGAGCGAAAGCCAATGACCAGATCTTCCCGTGGCGGGCCGGCGCGGTTGCTCGTTCTCGTTGCGACCGGATATCGTAGAACTTGATCGTGCCGTCTGCTCCGCCGGTCGCCAACCACGGCCCTCTTGGAGCAATCGCCATCGCAATGATTGGTGAGCCGTGCGGCGGCAGGGCGTCTTGAAAACAGCGGCCCTTGAGCGACCAGATCTGGATGTTCCGGTCGACTCCGGCGGAGACCAGCGTGTTGCCGTCGGCAAAGAAGGCGACCTTGCGAACGGGATTGCCGTGTCCCTTCAAGACCAGCCGCTCGGTACAGGTGTTGACATCCCACAGGCGCACGGTACGGTCTTCGCTCCCGGTGGCCACGGTCTTCCCGTCGGGCGAGAAGGCCAATGCACCGAGGCTTTCAAAGAGCGGGACCGACGTGGCCTTGCGGGTCCGCGTCTCAAGACTCCATGTGCTCAGGCTGCTGCCGCGATCGCCCGGACCGATTGCCGAGACCGCAAGACTACTGGCGTCGGGCGACACCGCCACTTCGCTGACTCGGTCCGGGCCCTCCCACACAAAGCGGTCTTGCTCAACCAACCCCGGCAGACTCCAGCGGCACACGGATCGATCGAGGCCCGCCGTGATCAAGGAATTCCCGTCGCGCGAGAAGACGACGGTTCGCACCTCGCCCGAATGCGCCTTGATCCGGCTCTTTTCTGCCAGCGTGCTTGGATCCCAGAGGCGAATGTTGCCGTCGCGTCCGCCCAGAACCAACCACCTCTTGTCGCGCGAGATGACGGCGGCAGTTGCCGGACCATCGCCGCGCCACGGCGCATTCCGCACGCCGCCAGACTTGATGTCCAGCCGACGCACCATCGTGTCGTGATTCGCGGCGATCAAGAACTCTCCGCCGCGCGCAATCGCCAACGCGGAGATGTCGCCGGGTAGGGACGGTAGGCCCGGTCGTTTTTCACCGGTGGTTACATCCCACGTCTGCACGGCCCCGTTGGCAAACCCGGCGGCCACGAGGCCGGTGTCTGAATCCGCTGCAAGGCTGTGGACGGGCGAATCCCCGGTCTCCAGGATGCGGTCCTGTGTGCAGAGGTGATAGTACAGTCGCCAGGCAAAATCGCGCAAGTGGGACGGACACCGTTCTTCGTCTTCCAGGAGGGCCAAGGCTCGCTGCGGCGAGATCCTCCACGATTCTTCGACCTGCGCCAACTGGATCGTGTAGAGGCTGCGGCGGGCCTTGTCGAGCTGTCGCCGCGCCAGTTCCGCCTGACTGGCCGTTGCGGCGCGCTGACGATCGGCCTCTTCGGCAGCGGTCTTTGCCTCGGCCTGGCTTTGGCGTGCCTCGGCGACGGCATCCGACAAACGGGCGTTATGGAGCAGGACGCCCAGAAGCAATGCCATCGCGGCCGCGATGGTCACCGCCAGCAGTACTGCCATCGATGGCCGGCGTTTCATCCATTTCCAGGTGCGCTCCGCAACGCCGCTCGGCCGGGCGCGAATGGGTTCGCCGGCCAGAAAATATCCCAGGTCTTCGGCAAGTTTCCGCGCGCCCGCGTAGCGACGATGCGGTTCCTTCTCCAGGCACTTCAGGCAGATCGTCGACAGATCGCGCGGCAGTCCCGCATGCAATCGTTCCGGTGCAATCGGCTCCTCGTAGAGAACCTGACTCAGGATCGCCAGCGGGCTTTCGCCCACAAATGGGGGCCGTCCGGTAAGAAGCTCGTACAAGATCGCCCCCAACGCGTAGATGTCGCCGGCCGGCCCAACGGTGGCCGCGTGGCCGCGTGCCTGTTCGGGCGCCATGTAGGCCGGTGTGCCGAAGACCTCGCCCGCCTCCGTTGGGCTGTCTTGCCGATCCGAGAGCTTGGCGATCCCGAAGTCCACGATCTTCGGCGTGCCCTCGGAAGTCAACAACACGTTTGCCGGCTTCAGGTCGCGATGGAGCACACCCTGGCGATGAGCATAGTCGGTCGCCAGGGCGAGGCATTCGACCAGTCGCGCAGCATCGCGGGGTTCGCACGGCCGACCGGACAGCCGCTGCGACAAACTCCCGCCGCCGATGAACTCCAAAACGACGTACGGCAGCCCGTCGGCTTCGCCGATCTCGAAGATTTGCACGATGTTGGGATGTTGCAGGCGCGCCACGGCGGACGCCTCGGTGCGGAAACGCGCCAACGCGTCGCGGCCTGCAACCGGTCCGCGCGAGATGGTCTTCAGGGCCACGAGTCGGCCCAATTCGCGGTGACGCGCCCGGTAAACGACCCCCATGTTTCCGTGGGCGATTTCCTCCAGCAGGTCGTACGCACCGATGCTACGACGCCCCGACTCCGCCTGCCCGCCAATCCCGCCCCGGCTGGTTCCGCCGCCCGCTTCGTCGGCAAGCAGGCGATGAACCTGGAACTGCTCTTCCAGGCCGCGACGCCACTGCGGAAACCGCCGGTAGAAGTCGTCGAGCGCGGGCTGCTGTCCCGCGTCCTCCCGGGCACAGAACTCCGTATAGATCAATTCCACGGCCGAAGGCTCGTCGGCTGCCACCTCGGGGCACCGCGCCAGCAGGTCTTCTACCCGATAGTCGCGGCCCGCGCCGATTTCCCTGTCCACTTCTTCGCACGCCACGCGAAGTTGGCGCTCCAACCGGTGGTGCTTGTCCGGGTCGCGGGGTGTCATTTGGGTGGAATCCGGCGAAGCTACGGGCCAAGGCTGGCCATCGTTCTTTCATGGCCCTCCAATCGTCGATTCTAGTTCACGGCTGGCGGGCCGGCAACAAGCGGGTTGATAGTCCGAAGCAAAGCAACTACACTGAAGTGCATGGATCTGCCGTCGCCACAACATACGGACGAGTTCTCCGCGCTGGTGGCTCGCGTGCGCACTGGAGATGAGTTGGCGTTGCTCCAATTGCTCCAACGGTACGAGCACCGCGTGCGCGCTGCCGCCCGAAGGCAATTGGGCCGACTGCTGCGTCCGCACGTGGACTCGTTGGATATCGTGCAGTCGGTGTATTGCACCTTGCTGCCCCATCTGCGGCAGGGAAAGTACGACTTCTCCTCTTCGGAAGACCTGATCGCAATGGCCTTGACGGTGCTGCGGCGGAAGATTGCCCGAAGTTGGCAGCGCCTGCGCAAGGAACGGGAGTTGGCTGGTCAATCGGGCATACCGGACACGGGCGAAACCCAGCCACGGCGCGACGCCGCTCGCCATAATCCGGCCGAAACGGCAATGGTCAACGACCAAATCCGCTCGATGACGGCCGGCCTGTGCGCCCTGGATCGGTCGTTGGTCGAACTCCGCCTGCAAGGATATCGCACGGTGGAGATCGCCGAGAAGCTCCATTGTAACGCCGCCGTACTCCGGGCCCGGCTGAGCCGCCTTCGGCAGCAGTTGCGCCAAAGCGGGCACGCAGAGCGGTTGTAGGGTTGCTCGCTTGCCTCGCAAGTGCTATGCTCGCAAGGAGTTGCGGCTTTCTCCCGAATTCCGCGGTTTTCTTGCGTGCGTTTTAGGCATCGTAGAGCATTACTTACCCGGCCGTGCCCACTGTCACGTGCCCCATCAGGTTCCCGCCTTGCCTCGCTCCCTGATGGCACACGACGTCGGAAGAAGAAATCCTAACCGCGACTGATCGAGGAACGCCATGTCCATTCCCCGGATTGCTCTGCGCGCTGCGCGCGCCTCGCTTTGTCTGGGGTACGAAGAGGCTTCACCAGAGAAATTAGGTACTCCCGAATGATCGATTGCACACTATGCGATGTCGCCTGTTTCGGCGTTGTGCCGGTGTTCGTGAATGCGGGAGCGGCCTTGTTGCCGGCAATCCTGGCCGGGCTGACGAGCATCGTCTCGCTCGTATTGCGTCCGGCCGCGTTGTGGCGCGCGTGCGCGGCCAAGCCGGCCGCGGCCATCGGAGTGTTGCTGGCGGTCGCGGCGGCAAGCGCGGCCGTCGTCTGGATGGCCTTTTCGCCCGGCGTCGAGTCCGCCCGGAAGAGGCCCGCCGCGCGTGAGATCCTCGGAGCGCGGACGGTCGATTGGGCGGCAATGGCCGATCGGTGGTTGATGCAAGAGAATGTCGGCGGCGGCGGAGAAGTCGCGCCGGCCACGGCAGAAGCGCGGCAGGCGGTCATCTTCGGCGGCAGCCCGCTGCGCAACAGCTACGCCGGCGGCGGTTCGCCGGCGGGGCTATCCCAGGCGTGGAGTTTTCCGGCCGCCGGGAGCAAGACGGCCGAGGAGTTCGAGGGCGCCATGTTCCTCGCCTCGCCAGCCGTGGTGGACGGCGCCCTGTACGGCGGGTCTTGTCTGCTGGACATGCGCCGCAACTACGGAACGCTCTTCCGCCTGAACGCCAGGACGGGTGAAGAGTTGTGGACTACATCTGTCTACCGGGACGGCAACGGAAAGGAGCGCGAGTTCAAGGGCTTCTTCAGTTCGCCCGCCGTGACGGCCGACGGCAAGCACCTGGTCATCGGGCAGGGGCTGCACACCGACGACCATTGCGAACTGCTGTGCATCAACACAACCACCGGCGCCGTGAAGTGGAGCGTGGCAACGCCCTTGCACATCGAAGGGTCGCCCGCCGTGGACGGAGATCTGGCCGTGGTGGGCGCCGGAGCGATCGAAGAAGGCGACGACCATCATGCCAAAGGGCACAAGGGTCTGGTAATCGCAGTGAAGATCTCGACGGGCGAGAAAATGTGGCAGTACGAGGTTGCCGATCCCGAGAGTTCGCCCGCAATCAAGGACGGCATCGTTTACATCGGCAGCGGCTTCAACGGCAATGCCGTGGTCGCGCTGCGGGCCGAGGCCGACGACGAACTGAAGAAACGCGGCGCAGATCGCCTCTTGTGGCGCACGCCGACACCATATCCGGCAACCGGCGCGATAACGCTCGTCGACGATCTGGCGATCGTCGGCTGCGGCAACGGCGATTACGTGTTCGCCGATCCGCAACCCGACGGCGCGGTGATTGCACTGGACTGCAAGACCGGCAAGGAGCGATGGAAGGTGCGCATGCCCGACGGCGTACTGGGCAAAGTGGCCGTGTTTGGCGGCACGGCGATCGTGCCCGTCCGCAACGGGGAAGTGCTGGCGTTGGACCTCGCGGCGACCCCGGTTCCCACGGTTCGTTGGCGACAGCGAGTCAGCGGCGACAAGGCCATCTTGGCCGGCGCGGCCTTCACCGGCAAGCACGTTTACGCGGTGAGCCAGGACGGCTATCTCGCCGTGCTGGACGCGGCCGACGGGAAGATTCTGGAGAGGCACTACTTGAATGCCAAAGACAAGCCGGGAGAAATGGGGCTCTCGGTCAGTTCGCCCACGGTCGCCGGCGGCCGCGTCTACGTCGGCAGCGAGACGGGCGGCCTGCGTTGCTTTGCGGGAAAGGAAGTCAAACCATGACGGATGCTCCTGGGGTGCTGAAACTGGGCGAATGCCGCGACATTCTTCTCGTGGGCGGCAAGGCCATCAACCTGGCCCATGCAATCGCCGCTGGCTTCCCCGTGCCCGATGGTTTTGTGGTGACCGCTGCCGCGCATCGCGCCGCGGGGCCCGACGGCAGCCTGCCACCTGAAGTTGCGAAGGACATCGCTCAGGCCTACGTCAGACTTGGCGCGCCGGTAGTGGCGGTACGGTCTTCGGCCACCGCCGAGGATCTGGCTGGCGCATCGATGGCCGGGCAGTACGAGACGTTTTTGGACGTCGTCGGCGAGGCCGACCTGTTGGAGGCCGTGCGCAAGTGTTGGGCGAGCCTGCGCGGCGACCGCATCCTGAGTTACCTGGCCGAACGGAAGATCGACCCGTCCACCGTAGCGATGGCTGTCATCGTGCAGCGCCTCGTGCCGGCAGAGGTGGCCGGCGTGCTGTTCACGGCCAATCCCCGTACCGGCGCACAGGATGAAATGCTGATCGAGGCCAGTTGGGGCCTGGGCGAGGCCGTGGTCTCGGGCATGGTCCAACCCGACACGCTCGTTCTTGACCACGCGACCGGGCGAGTCAAGGCAGCGACGATCTCGGCCAAGGAAACCTGGGTGCCCGCCGGCGCTCGCGGTCGGCAGCCGGTGCCCGAGGAGAAGCGACGGCAGCCTTGCCTGACCGCGGAGAACGTCCGCGACTTGTGGCACTTGGGCCTTCGCGTCATGGACCATTTCGGATCGGCTCAGGACTTGGAGTGGGCGATCTCCGGCGGGCGGCCGTTCTTGCTCCAGTCGCGGGCCATCACCACGCTGGAAGACGCCGAGGCCTACCAACGCTGCCTGCAGCAGGCCCGGGCACAACTGCGGAAGCGGAAGCAGGAAGGACGCGGCGACTGGGTGCGGCACAATATCTCGGAGACCCTGCCCCATCCCACGCCGCTCACCTGGAGCGTTATCCGGCGTTTCATGTCGGGCGACGGCGGCTTCGGCGCCATGTACCGGACGGTCGGCTTCGAACCTGCGGAACCGGTCCGCACTGAGGGTTTCCTGGAACTGATTGCCGGGCGGATCTACATGGACCTGTCGCGCGCGCCGGACATGTTCTTCGACGCCTTCCCTTATCGCTACGATCTGGAGCTGCTGCGGACCAATCCCGATGCCTCGCAGGGGCCGCCCACCGCACCCGCCGGTTCGCGCACCGATCGCATCCGCGTCGGACGGCGGCTCGCCGCCGTGAACGCCAAGATAGAAGCGTTGGCCCGCAGTTACGACCGCGAGTTGGATGGCCGGATCATCCCGGCGTTCGTCGATTACGTGCGCAGCGAGAAGGCCGTCGACCTGACGCGGTTGAGCGTCGATGCGTGGCTCTCCTTGTGGCACGATCGCGAGAAGCGGGTGCTCGACGAATTCGGGCCGCAATCGCTGCTCCCCAGCCTTTTCGCCGCTATGGCCACGGAGAAGCTCCGCGCGTTCCTGGACGAGCACTTCTGGGACGACGACCCCCTCGCGCTGGCGACCTTGTTGGCCGCCGGCGCCGAGCCGGACCTGACCTTGCAGGCCAGTCAGGCGCTCTACGAGTTGGCGCGCGGCGACTATCCGGCGGAGAAATGGCTGGAACGGTACGGTCATCGGGCACCGGAGGAATTCGACCTGGCAACGCCGCGTTGGGCGCAACGTGCCGGGGCGCTCGAGACCATGGCTGCGCATCTGGCCCGGGGAGCAAGCCCGCTGGCCATGCACGAGCGGCGCGCGGCTGAGGCGGAACGCACGTGGAAGAGCCTTGCGGCCCGGCTCTCGTGGAGCAAGCGGCGCACATTGCGGCGGCACCTCGACCTTGCCCGGCGGTACCTGCGGTTCCGCGAAGACGGCAAGCATTACCTGATGATGGGTTACGACCTCTTGCGCGACATGGCCCTGGAAGCGGGCCGCCGTCTGAAGATCGGCGAAGACGTGTTTCTGATGACGTTCGAGGAATTGCGGGACGCCCTGACGACCGGTTTCGCACCGCTGCACTTGATCGACGCGCGCCGCCGAGAGCGCGCTGCCGAGTCGCGGATCGTCCTGGCGCACGTGATCGCCGAGGGCGGCATCGACGACTTCGGCGCGCCGCCCAAAGGCGAAAGCGGCAAGGCGTGCGCCGCATTTCCGCTGTCGGCCGGCCGTCGCAGCGGCCCGGTGCGGATCGTCCGCGCGCCGCACGAGGCGGGCGATCTGGGCCGGGACTACGTGCTCGTCTGTCCCAGCACCGATCCGAACTGGACTCCGTTGTTCGTCAATGCCGCCGGCCTGGTGCTGGAGTGCGGCGGTACGCTCTCGCACGGGGCGGTCGTGGCCCGCGAGATGGGCATTCCCGCAGTCGTCTATGCCGGCGCGACGACGATCCTGCGGGACGGCGAAAACGTCGTCGTGGATGGCGATCGCGGACTGATTGTGCGCGCCGACGGCCTCGATGCGGGCGCAGCAGCCTCGGCCGCGGCCCCGGCCGTGGAAGATCCGGCCGACACGCGCATCGCCCGCGAACTGACGCCTCCCGTGCCCGGCGGGCGCGAGTCGCGCAGCACCGCGGTCCGCAACGCGTGCCTGTTGGCGTGGTCGCTCTTCCTGGCGGCCGCGTTTCTGCTGCCCGGCACGTGGATCTACGATGAATCGATGCGGCTCATGGATGCGGCGCTGTGGCCCGTCGTTGCGGCCTGGGGCAAGCCGGCCGCAGTGGCCGTCGTGGCTGCGGGGCTCGCAGTGATCACGATGGTTGGCCAGTGGTTGCTGACCGATAACCGCCGCCTGCGTATCGCCAAGCAGCGTGCCGGTCGGCTCCGCAAACTGGCGGCCGATCTGCCGGAGGACTCGCCGCGCCGCAAGACCATGCTGCAACTCGCCCGACCGGTGCAGGCGCGCGTCGTGAAGGCGGCCCTGGTGCCGCTGGCGGTGGTGCTCGGCCCGATGGTGCTCTCGTTCTTATGGTGGTTCCCCGCCCGGGTCGATCCGGCATCGTGGAATCCCGAGCCCGGGACGACGGCGTTCGTCGTCGCCACCGTCGACGGCGAGTTTACCGGCCCCGTCACGATGGAACTCGACGAGGCGTTGGAGTTGGTCGACGCGGAGAGTGCGTCGCAGAGGTTGACGCCCATCCGCGATGTCTTGGAGAGGCGGCTCGGCGAATGGCAGAAGGAGAGCAACTACAAAGACCTGCCTTGGGAACTTCGGGAGGTCGGGCAATGGGCGCGCGGCGATCTGTTGGCCGATCTGACGGCGTACTTGAAGGACCGATTGCCGCCCCGGACGCTCGCTTGGAGCGTGCGCACGCCCGGGGAGGCCGGGCGGTTCACCGTGACGCTTTCGTATCCGGGCGGCCAACCCGTCGCGGCCGATCTCGTTCTCGGCGACGCCTTCGCGCCGCCGCCGCGCGAAGACCTGGGCGACGGCAAAGCGGTCGGCGTCTTCCGGCCTTCCGATCCGGAGTCGAAGATCCAATCCGTGGCCGTGCGGTACGAGCAGAAGCCGCCAGGCAAGTTCTACACGCCGTTTGCCGCGGTCGGCTCGTCCTGGGACGTTGGCTGGCTGCTGTTGTACGTCGCGGTCTACCTGCCGGTAATGCTCGCCTGTCGCTGGGTGTTGCGAGTTCCTTAATGCGACGAAAAGGCGCAACCGAATCATTGGCAACGATTTACGACCCTGGCCACCGATGTATGCAGTTATGTCTCCGCCTTCCGCGTGCGTTTTACGATCCTCGGGGCATTGCTTACTCCACCGCATGTCGGCAGCCGAATCGGCAAGTGCCTGGCCTGCAGATGACGGCGGTACGCCTTCCGGATTTGCCAACCCCACCATAGCATCTGCAATGAATCACTTGTACCAGATCCCGCGGGTGTCTTGGCCGCGATTCCCGAACTTGGCTTGGATCGTACTCCTTCTGATGCCGACCGTGTTGCTCGGCGCAAGCGAGGAACCGAGCGCCCACAGCCCATGTTTTGAGAAGGAGGGCCTGTGGTCCGCTGACGTGACGAAGACGGCATACTGCAAGCAGAAATGGGAGCCGGCGCGGCTGCTGGTGTGGGGCAGAAAGGGCGACTATACGGGGTCGTTCAAGGATCTGGCCAACTGGCTTGAGGACGGCAAGCCGGCTGCGGAGGGACCGGACGAGAATACGGACGTGCTGTTTCCCGATGTGGAAGGCAAGATGAAGCTGATCGGAGGGCCGGGCAATTGGCCGACGTGGGGAAGCATCAAGGTACGGCACCTGACCGTAGGAAGCGGCGTTGAGGTGTGCTTGCGCGACATCACGCCTACGGGCAATATATGGGTCCGCAAAGGCGCTACATGGAACATCCACGAGGCCTACTGGCGAGGCGATCAGGATGTCTTCGCGCGCAATGACGGCAAGCGAGTGATGCTGAAGATCCCGACGGTCACCAAGCTTAACGGCGCTTCGGTGGAAACGGTGGGGCCCTGGGGCAACGTCGACGGCGTCTACGTCTACACCGGGAAACTGATCATCGGGCCGGACAGCTCGTGGTGGGGCGGCGACCGCCACCAGAACACGGTCTGCAGCAAAGGCACGTTGATCCTGATGTCCGGGGCAACCTTCCAGACGTACAGGAACAAGACTCGGTGGTTCGACCTGGAGGTCTACGGCGAACTTCTGGCGGGGACGCCGGAGCGGCCGCTGGAGAAGGACGCCCACTTCCCGCTGAGCTTCAAGTCGCGCGGGCGGCTGCAGTTCCAAGGAAAGAACTACGGCGACGAGCGCGATGTGGCCCTAATGCTGCGTCCACAGGGGCGGATGGCGGTGTACAGCGCCGATCCGGCCAAGGCCCGCCTAGTGTTCCGGCAGTGGCGGGATGAGAAGAACCAGGATTTGCCGGCCAACGAGCAGAAGGTGCAGATGATGCTGCTGGGCAAGACCGACTTGAACGGCGCAGTCTTCGACGAGATCGACGCGGGCGGAATCGAGCTGGCCGACGTTGCGGCGCGCAGCCAGTGGAAAAACGTGTTCTTCGGCACGGGCAACGCCGCCGAACCCGACGCGCTGTTCAAGAAGCAGACGGGCCGGATTCATGCGGGCGGTCCCTCGTGGAACGAAGCCGAACGAGATGCGGCCAAGGCCGAGAAGGAAGCACAACACAAACCATGAGAAGCCTCGCACCACATTATGTCTTGGCGACGCTGCTCGGCGCGATTCTGTCGCTCGCCCCACGGGCGTTTGCGATCATCAATCCGAGCTTGCAGCCATCCCATCTGTATGACCGCTACGACGTGGTCCTGAACCTGAAGATCGCGGCGGTGGATGCGGAGAAGAAGACGGTCGAAATGGAAGTCGTGCAGGTCTGCAAGGGGGAGTTTGCCCCGCGCAAGATCGAGGTGGCGTTGGGAGGCGAAACGGTCCAGGAGGCCTTCGACCTCTTCGCCCGGCCGAAAGCCGTGGTCGTGGCCTACGTTGGTCAGAAGCCGCCGAAAAGACCCAATAACGTGCTGTTCTACCCGGACTGCGCCGGGCGCTGGCAAGTCGGCACAAAGGACCAGAAGGATCCGGCCCGCTGGCGATGGACCGAGGACGTCGATCCCGCGGTGAACGGAGAAGGGATGGCCGGAACCTTTAACGGCGCCGGCGAACGGCTCGCGGAAATGATGGCCGACAAGGCGCTGGATCAGTACTACTTCCCAGCCATCCCCGCCATGCAATTCGGCGACGATGTGGCGATCGCCCACTTGGGGAAGCCGATCCGGGGCGTGGCGCTCTACGACATCAATGGCGACGGCAAACTGGACGTGTATGCCTGCTGCGACGGCGGCAACAAACTCTACGTCCAGACGACGCCGCTGAAGTTCGAAGACCGTACCCAGGCGACGGGATTGGCCGGCATTGTGGGCACGAGTTGCTCCTTCGCCGACGTCAACGCCGACGGGACGCCGGACCTCTTGGTGGACGGCAGCATCTACCTGCAGGGGCCGAACGGCAAATTCAGCAAGGCCGACCTGCTTCCCAACGGCGCCGGCGACAAGCTCAAGAGTTCGGCCTTCGTCGAAATCAACGGCGATGGCTATCCCGACGTGGTGATTTCCAAGATCGGTGGCGGTCTGCACGTCTATCTGAACCCCGGCGCCAAGGGCGGCGTCTTCACGGACGCAACCCAGTCTGCCGGCCTTGCCGACAAGCAGGCCAGTCCCGACGGCAACGGGTTCTTCGCTCCCGGCGACTTCAACGGCGACGGCCGGACGGACTTGTTCTATGCGGTCGGCAAGGGGCTGCTGCTGGCCCAGGGAGCGGACGGGAAATTCGCCGCTGTCTTCCACGACCCGGACTTCGATTTCACCACCGATGGCAAGGCGGAGGGGTTGACCGGAGCGTGCTGCTTTGCGCCGCTGTGGAGGCCCGATCGGCTCGACCTCATCGCCACCGGCCAATACCGCCTCCATTGGGTCGGCAAATTGGGGGAGGCCCTCTGCGACTTGATGCCTTACGGCAACGAAATCTGGGAAGGGACCGATTCCATGCTTCCCGTGATAGCCGAAGACCTGAACGCCGACGGAAACGTGGACATCTACGCCGGCAGCCGTGCGGTCCATCGCAACGCGATCTACGGCAACCGCGGATACGGTTCCTTCACGACTCCGGTATTGCATAAGCCTGGCATCTTCCCCGGCGAGGCAAACCAGCGCGGCGCGTGGGGCCTGGCGGCGGGCGATGCCAAAGGCGACGGCACCAACGACCTGCTACTCGGCGGGGCCGACGGCTCCCTGGTGCTAATCCCGAACAACGTACTGGCCGACCGCAAGCCGACGGAAAACCCGACGTTGGCGGAGCGGGTGCTGGCCCGCACGAAGATTCTCACTGTGCATGTCCGCGGCAAAGTCGGTGTGCTGGGCGCGGTCGTGACGCTGGCTGACGACAAAGGTCGCGTCGTCGGCATGCGCGTCATTGGCTCGAACGTCGCCACCGGTTGCCGCGGCCCGGACACGGTGAATCTGGCCGTACGCCAGCCGGGGGCGTATACGCTGACCGTGCGTTTCTCCGACGGTCATGTGCAACGGCAGCCGGTCGATCTGACGAAGGAGCCGCACGTGACCATGACGGCGGCGCGCCAGGGCGGCCAATAAGTTCATTCGGAATGATGAAATCGAAACCAGACCCTACTTATGAGTACTGAAACACAGATCAAGATCGAGAGGAGCAAAGAGCACATGAGAACGAAACGAATCCTGTTCTTGGGTTGCGTCATGGCGTTTCTGGGTTGTGCAGCGAGCGCAGCGGCCGAAACTGCCCCGGCTTATGACATCAAAACCCCCAGTGCCCATAACCCCTGCTACGACCAGCCGGACCTGTGGCCTGAGGGCGTGAAGGAGACGGCGTATTACAAGCAGAAATGGGAGCCGGCGCGCGTGTTGGTGTGGGCCAAAGGGAACGTATTAGGGAAAGGACCAGCCAAGGTCTTGTATCCCGCCGAGAACTGGCTGGAAAACGGAAAGCCCGCGCAGCAGGATGCCGACGAAAACTGCGATCTGGTCTTTCCGGATCAGAAGGGAGTCACTTGGAACACGTGGCTCCGCATCAATCCGACCGTCAGTTGTCGTCATCTCACCGTCGGCCACGGGGTGTACCTGGAAAATCTCGGCAATTTGTCCGGAAATCTCTGGAGCAAGGGGAGGGTGCATAGCTGGGGCGGCGGATTCGTGGGCAAGCAGAACACCTTCGTCCGCGTGGGACCGAAGAGCTGGATCCTGAAGATGTATCAGGTCAATAAGGATGCCTCGGCTTCGGTGGAAATCGTGGACGAACTGCGGATCTGCGATTGGATTGAGGTCAATTCCGGCCAACTGATCGTCGGGCCAGGAGCGGTCCTGGAAGGCGGGAACCGGCACCAGAACGTCGTCGCAGCCAAGGGCGCTTTGGCGCTGATGTCCGGCGCCACCTTCAAGACCTTCGAGTTCAAGCGGCAGGCCTACGACCTGGACGTGTTCGGCAAGGTTCTGGCCGGAACGCCCGATCGCCCGCTCACCGCGGACGCGTTCTTCTCGCTTAGCGGGAAGGCCAAAAATCGCGGCACACCGCAGGGTTTCTATACTCCCATGCAACATCGTGTCCATCGGCGAGACTTTCTCAAGGTGGCTGCCGCCGCGGCGGCCAGCCCGTACTTCATCCCCGGCTCGGCCCTCGGCGCCGATGACCGGCCGGCCCCGAGCGCGCGGATCGTGATGGGCGGCATCGGCATCGGCAACCAGGGTAAGGGCGACCAAACCGCATTCCTGCGTCGCGACGACGTGCAATACGTGGCCGTCTGCGACGTCCACGAGGGGCGGCGCAACGCGGCCCGCGATCGGGCCAACGACCAGTACAAGAACCAGGACTGCAAGACTTACGGGGACTTCCGCGAACTCCTGGCTCGCACCGACATCGATGCCATCCACTGCGCCACGCCGGACCACTGGCATGCCTTGGTGGTGATCGATGCCTGCCGCCAAGGCAAGGACGTGTACTGCCAGAAGCCCGAGACCAAGACGCTCCGCGAAGGGCCGATGATGGTCGCCGCGGCGCGGCGCTACAACCGCGTCGTCTCCAGCGGCAGCCAGCGCGTGCTGCAGGACTACCGCAAGGTGGTCGACCAGTGCTGGAGCGGTGAGATCGGGCCGATCAAGGAAATCAACGTGAACGTCGGACCGCTGCCCCAGTTGTGCTATCTGAAGGGCGAACCGGTCCCGGCCGGCTTCGACTGGGACATGTGGCTCGGTCCCGCGCCCTGGGCGCCTTATCATCCGTTCCGTTGCAGCGGCGCATACGCCATCAACGGCAAGAGCTGGCGCTCGTTCGCCGATTATTCCGGCGGCGGCATGACCGACTGGGGCGCGCACCACTTCGGCGGCGCTGTCTTCGCCGTCGATTGCCGCGAACAGGAGCCCGAGGAGGTTCTCTACCGGAACGAGGATGGAAAGGAATTCCTCACCTTCCGCTATCCCAACGGCATCCTCCTGCACCACAACCACCCGGGTATGGGCGGCAAACTCCACGTCGTCGGCACCCCCGGCGTCAAGAAGGAGCCGAAGGTCGTGCCGACCTACAAGGGATCGGGCGGCATTTACGGTGATTTCATCGAATGCGTGAAGACCCGGCAGAAGCCGTTCCGCGACATCGAGCTGGCCGCACATACCATCGCCGTCGCACACCTTGGCCTGATCGCCTACGAACTGAAGCGCTCGTTGAAGTGGGACGCCGCCAAGTGCGAGTTCCCCGGCGACGCGGAGGCCAACCGGCTGGTCGATCGGGCCCGCCGCGAGCCCTGGTCGCTGTAACCTACCAAGCCAAACAAGAAGAAAGAGAGACCCAAGATATGCAGTACCAAGATATGACACGTACCACGTTGGCAACCGCCACCACCCTGATGGGCGCCGCCGCGGCCGTGGCCGCCGACGCACCGGCGGTCGATAAGGCCGCCCTGGATTCCGCCCTGGAAGCCCTGAAGACGTTCGATTGGGGCAGTGACAAGGACGCCCTTCGCGGCATCGAGAAGGCCATTCCGGCCACGCACGGCAGTGCCGAAGCGCGCAAGGATCTGGAGACCCGCCTGGCCGCCGTGCTAGGCACCGGCGCATCGCGCGCAGCGAAGGACTATGTGTGCCGCAAGTTGACGATCGTCGGCACGGCCGCTTCGGTGCCGGCGTTGGCCGCGCTGTTGGCCGACAAGGAGCTTTCGCATACCGCGCGTTTGGCCTTGGAGCGGATCCCAGGGCCGGAGGCCGGCAAAACCCTCCGCGACGCCCTGGGCACGACCACAGGCGCGCTGAAGGCGGGTGTCATCGGCTCGCTCGGCGCCCGGCAGGACACGGAGAGCATCGCCGCCCTGGCGGCCCTGGTGGCCGACAGCGATCCGGCGATCGGGTCGGCGGCCGCCACGGCCCTGGGCGACATCGGCACAAGGCCGAGTTCGACAAGGCGCTCGACAAGGTTCTTTCGCTAAGCAAGGACGCCACCGTCCGCCTCCGCGCGATGCGCTACAAGAAGGACGAGACGTGGGTGGAGAAGCAGATCCAGAGCGAGAAGGATAAAGAGAAGGAGTAGTGGTGAAGGGAGCGTCAACCCAAAGCGATTCGAGAACCCCAATGAAGTATTCAGCCCGAATGGTCCAACGATTAACATGCATGGTATTGGTCTTTTTGACGGCCGCAACCGTTGCGTCCAAGAGGCGCCGCCCTCAGCGGGCCTTCTTCAACAGCCCGATCGTCTTCTCGGCGAACCGCTTGCCCAGCTCCGCGTAGCCGGCCTTGTCGTAGTGCAGGCCGTCCTTCGGCCCGTTGAGGTCGTCGGTGTCGACCCAGGCGGCCAGGGGATCGGCCTCGGCCACTTGAACCTGCGCGGCGCGGACGGCCTCCCAGCCCTTGTCGCCTTTGAGGTTGTCGCTCAGCCGGCCGACGACCACCGTCATGTCGCCGCACTTGGCCGATGGCGGTCCCTCGGGCGGCTGCCACTTCTTGTACCACCGCAGGATCGGCTGCCCGCCGGCCGCGTCCTTCACCACGATGATCTCGTCGCCGGGGAACGCCTTTTCCAGGGCCGGCGTGAAGGAGACCTGCGGCTGCAAGCCGACCATGTTCGACTGCCCGGAGAGAATGAAGAGCCGCACCTTGGCCGGCTCGGCTGCGGAGGTGCGAACGGCAGCGGCCGCCAAGAGGATGCACAGCGAGAGAGAAGTGCAGAACTTCATTGGAATCGTCTCCTTGTGATTGCGGAAAGTCCCGGCTATTTTGCGGCGGCCGCTTCGGCGGGCGGCGTCAGTTGGCTCCGCGTGAGCTTCAGTTCGTAAAGCGTCTTGCCGTCCTCGTGGACCAGGCGGAAGATGACCTGCGGGTCGGCCGTTGTGGCGTCGAAGCTGAACTCGCCGAAGGCGTACTTGCCCGCGGTGCCGAACAACTGCGTGTCCCACTTGGGATCGGTGGCCGGCGGGCCATCGCCGCGGCCGCCGAGGCTGGCCGGCTCGAACTCGTAGAAGCTGAAGCCGGAGGGCCGCGGGATGCGGAACACCCGCGCCCCGTGCCGGTCGCCCGAGGTCAAGAGCACGCCCGGGATGCGGTGCTTCTCGATCAGGCGGAAGATCTGTTCGCGGCCCTTGGGGTCGTAGACGCCCCAGGAGTCCTTGCCGTTGGTCACGTAGTCGCTCCACATCGTGCCGCACGAGAGGATGATGAACGGCCCCTTGCAGTCGAGCAACTGCCGCTCGAGCCACTCCATCTGCTGCGGACCGAGCAGGTTGCCGCCGGGGGAGTCCTCTCCGCCGCGCGCGGTGCGGAAGTAGCGGTGGTCCACCATGATGATGTCGCACGGCCCGACCCGCGTGCGGAGGAAGACGCCGCGCCGCTCGTCGCCGAAGCCGTAGGACGGGTTGTTCCAGGCGTGGCGGAAGACCTCCCACACGTCCTGCCGGTCCTTGTCGGTGTAGTTCTTGGGGATGCCCCACTTGTCGTTGTTGAAGTAGTCGTGGTCGTCCCACGTGGCGAAGACCGGGACCGACGCCGCGATCCGCTGCCAGGCGGGATGGAAGTCGCGCAGCAGGTAGTCGGCGCGGTGCAGGCCCAGGTGGGCGTCGCGGTCCTGCGCGGCGATGTCGCCGTAGATCATCAGTGCGGTCGGCTCCCGCTTGCACATCGCCTCCGCCTGCCGCCGGTTGCCCAGGCCCCAGCGGTGGAAGCACGAGCCGAAGGCGATGCGGGCCTTCGCGGACGCGGCGGCCGGCGCGGTCACCAGCGTCGTCGCGTTGTCGCCCAAGGGGAACACGGCGATCGGTTTGCCGTCGACCAGCACGCGATACTCGTAGCGCGTCTCCGGCTTCAGGCCCGCGATCTCGACCACGGCCGAAAGGTCGGTCTTCTCCGTGCTCTCGACCGGGCCGAAGGTTCTCTCCTTTCCGTCGACGGTCACGCGGACCTCGACCTTCGCCGGGCGGAGCGTGCGGAGCCAGACGGCGGCGCCGTCGGGGCGGACGCATCCCAGCAGCGGCCCGCCGAAGTGCGTCGCGCCGGCCCCGGCCGCCAGCCGCTGCACGGTTGCGTCGCGGGCCAGGTCGGCGAATGTGGCGTCCGGCTTGGCGGACAGGATCTGATACGCCGCCTCGTACAGCCGCTGCACCGCCTCGGGCCGTTCGCCCCAGAGGTTCAACAGTTGCATGTTCCCTTCCAGGTCGCCGCGGTTGACCTGCGGCGGGCGGTCGGGGTTTGCCGCCGCCGCGGCGGCCTTCTTGCGGGCCGCCTTCTTCTCGGCCGGCTTCTTAGCGGGTTGGGCCGCAACGACGGCGGAACTCAGCGCGGCCACGAGAACCAAAGATGCGAATCGACGCATGGCAGTGCTCTCCGGCGGGAGCTTGACGGGGATCACTCGATGTTACCAGCCTGCGGGCGGCGCCGCAACAAACCGCTGTCTAATCGGCGCCAGCGGCCCTTGCGGATTATCGCGGCGCTCGTGCTGCCGATTCGACCGTTCCCCGCTTACCCGATCCAATTCTCCTGGCCGTCCTACGCCCACTCTCCGCTGTCGGAGGGCCTCAAGCGTTCGGACGACGAATCTTGGCCGTGTTGGCCTGGCTGCGCATGGCCGACGTTTCCTCGCGGCGGACGACGCGGTCCGGAAAAGAACGTCATCCCACGAGAACCTGCACCACCCAATTGCCGATCAACAGGAAGATCAGCAAGCCGCTGAAGACCCTGGGAAGCAATCGCCCCAGCGGCCGGTCATTCTTCCGCCACAGCGCCACGCCCCGATAGGGAAACTGCATCAGTACGGCAAAGGCCAGCAGCCAGCCCAGGCGATGCTCGCGGAGCGATTCTTGCCAGGCTCCATGGGCGAGGTACACGAAGCTGCGCGTCAGCCCGCACCCCGGACACCCGACCCCGAATAGACTGCGCGAGAGGCAGGTCGGCGGCAGCGGCCGGTCGGGCAGCAGCGGCAGCGTTACGCGCTCGTCGGACCGCACAGCAAGAACGAACGACAGCCCCGTCACAGCGCAGGCGATCAGCAACATGCCGCGGTGCCGCCGCCGCGAACTGTCGCTCATGGGGGAACGATCGCTCATGGCTCGGCCGGGCCGCGGGGAATGTCGATGACCGCCTGGCAGTGCTTGCAGCGGATACGCTTGCCGGCGGCCTGCTCGGGCACGCGGTAGCCGGCCTTGCAGGACGGACACTCCACGGTGACGGTTGTCGCGGGCACGCGCGCGCCAACCAGCGGCGGCGCGCCGGGCTGCGACGCCGGCGGCGCGGCGGCCGGCGGCGCGGCGGGCTGCACCACCGGCGGCACGCGCGCCACGGGCGGAGCCGGCGGCGGCGCCGCGACGATCGGGTCGTCGATGGCGAGGTTGATCCGGTCCAGCGGCAAACGCTCGACGTTCTGTTCGACCCATCGCGCGGCTTCGCCGTTCAGCGGGCTCTTCGTGTTGTAGCTCTGATAGGCCAGCATCTCGCCGATCCGCGCCACCATCGACCACAACGGCTCGCCCGCGCTCCAGTGGTCGCCGATGCAGATAGCGTGCGGCGCGATGTTGGGATGAAAGACCGGGGTCAGCATGCGGCACTGCGGCGGCATGCGCGGATAGGACCGCGGCAACATGATCTCCACCAGGTTGCTGTCGACGTATTGCAGTTGGTCGTCTACCTGCCGCAGGCAGCGGATCTGGTACTCCAACTTGTAGCGCTCGGGCGGGTCGCCCTCGGCGTGGACCAGGCGCACGCGGGGCTGTCGCCGGACGAACTCCCGCAACTTCTCGTAGTCGGCCTGCAAGCGGCGAAGTCGTACGGTCATGGTGGTCGGTCCAAGCGTTTGAGGGAATCGCGGGGAGCGCCCAACGCGCGTGCCGTCCTGCTACGGGTCCGGGGGGCCGCGTTCGGCGCGCTGCCGCAACGGCGGCGGATCGAGGGACAAGAGCGAACTGAAGGCAATGGCAAACCCCAGCCCTTCGCTGAACCGCTTGTCGCGGATCCAGGTATTCAGCCCGATCAGCGTGCCCTCCTTGTCGTACAGGCCGCCGCCGCTGTTGCCGGGATTCAGCGCGGCGTCGGTCTGAATGATGCGGATGGTATGCAGGCCGCGGTGCTGCAAACGGAGTTGGGAGATGCTGCCCCGCGTGTGGCTCCAGCCGAGTTGCTGCGGGTTGCCGATGGTGAAGACGTCGTCGCCCACGGTCAGTTCCCGGTCTGCCTCCCATGCGGCGGCCTCCGCGCCTTCGCCGACTACCGCCACGGCGACCAAAGCCAGGTCGATCCCGTCGGGAGCAGTCCACACCACGCGGCCGGGCTGGGACATCTGCCCGATGAGCTTCACCTGCAAGCGGTTGTCGGCACGTTTGCCGTCGCCCGCCTGCCCTTCGTCGGCCGCGAAGTGCGGATCGACCACGTGGCGATTGGTGGCGATCAGCGCCGTATCGCCGTCGATGCGCAGGATCACGCCGGAGCCGACCCCGTTGCCGCCCAAAAGGCCCCCTTCCCGCGTCTCGATGAGCACGTTGGCGCGCACGGCGCGGGCGATTCGCGGAGAGAGGTGTTCGATCGACTCCAGGTCCGGTTCGAATTCGCCGATGTTCACCAGCGCCTCGGGACGCGAGAACGCGACGCCGAGGAATATCAGCCAGCCGACCACGTCGGCCAAGCCCAGGAGCACGCCCGTGACGGCCATCCACGTGCCGCGCTGCCGGGTGTGATGGATGGCGCCGATGGCCAGGCTTCCCAAGATCACGGCCACCAGTCCCGTGATCGCGCCGAAAATCGGAATCCCCAGCAACGCCACGATCAGCGCCGCCAGGGCCATGCGCGAGGTCCGCGTCCGCGGGGCCTCCGGCGGCGCGACGAAACAGGACGAAGGCAACGCGCGGCGCGACGGCAACGGCACCGCCGCACTTACCTCTTCCGCCGTGATCCGCACAGCGGCGCGGCAGTCCCGGTCCAACACGCGCCGGTTCGGCGCGCAATCGAACGAGCCGCAACCGTCGCGGGCCTGCCAGCATGCGTCGTGATGCACGGCGCCGCACCGGCCGCAGGCGGCGATCGGCTCGCCGCGCGCAAGGGGAACGTTGCAGTGCGCGCAGCGCGCGCCTGCCTCCCGGTCGCCGGCCAGACGATGTTCAGGGATCGAGTAGGTCACTTCGTTGCGAAATAGAGCATCAATACCGAGTATAACACAGACAGGAAGATCGTCGCATAGCCGAGCACCAGGTAAACCGGCCCGGCGCGGGCGATCTGCTTGCGCTGCGGCACGACCACGCACAGGCCGATTACCGCCATGATGGGGGCCAGGCAGCCGATCAGGCTCAGGGCAAACAGCGCAACTACCGTCTGTTGCAGCCCTTTTTGGCCCTCCTGTTTCCTGGTTTTTCGGTGGATGTCGCCGAGCGTGATCGGATCGACGGTGTCGAAGGTCGTGCGGCAGAAGCGGCAGACCACGGCCACCGAGGGGATCTTCTCGCGGCAGACCGGGCAGGTCTTCGTGTCGCCCCAGGCGGATGCCGGCTGGCCGTCGGCGGCCAGTTTTGCCGGCGCCGGGGCCTGTTGGCAGCCGTAGGTGCCGCAGCCCCCGACTTCGGCCCAACATTCCCGGTGGTGGACCTGGTCGCACTGGGGGCAGGCGACCACGTTCTCGCCGGCGGCAATGCCCGACTGGCAGATGGGGCACGTTGCGCCGGTCTGGCCGGGTTGGAGCACGGTCGATTCGAGTACCCGGGCGTTGAGCGTCAACGCGATCCCCGCCTTACACTGGGGACAGCGGAACGCCCGGTTCGCCGTTTCCTCCGGCAAGCGGATTTGTGCGCCGCACTGGCAGGTGGCAATGTTCGACATGGCAGTTTGACGGCTGTGGGGATACCGTTTAACGGAATCCGCGCGGGTGCGGCTGTCCGCTATTCTGTAACATCCCGATTATAAATCCCACTGCGACCTGCACCGCAATGTTAATAACGACCATCTTCCATCCCTTCGGTTTCCCTTGAACCGCGTAGACGATCCCGACGATGCAGCCGATGTTCATGCAAAAGAGGCATACGAGCCAGTCGATCGGACTAAGTTTGTTGTCCTCATCGGAGGTCTTCTTCTTCCTCTTCTTCTCCTCGGCCCGCTGCAGGGTGTAGTCGAAGATGGCGCCGCAGAAACGGCACTTGGCCGCGGTAGCGACGATCATCTCGCCGCAGAACGCGCACGGCCGCCGCGCCTCCTCCCCGGCTGGCCCGGCAGGCGAGGCCGCTGCTTCCGGGCCGCGCAGAAAGTCGAACTCGTCGCGGACCGAGTAGTCGTCTTGCGCCGGCGCCGCCGCAGGCGCAGGGGGACTGATCTCCTCGGCGCCAATCTCCTCCGCGTCGCGAATCGGCTCCGGGATGACGAAAATGGTCGCACACTGTGGGCACTTCGCCTTCTTGCCCGCCGCGCTGTCGGGAACCCGCAGGAGTTTCTGGCACGAAGGACAGTTCAACGAGATGGGCACGTTCGTCTCCTTCTATCGTTGCGATTCTTTCAACTGGAACTCCAAGATCGTCTTGCCCAGCGCCACTTGATCGCCGTTGTTCAACAGTTGGCGTTTGACCGCAGCGCCGTTCACGTAGGTGCCGTCGCGCGTATTGCAGTCTTCGATTTCGAAGCGTCCGCCGCGGTTGTAGATCACCGCGTGGCGGGGCTCGATGGCCTCGTCCTTGAACAGGTAGACCTCGGCCTTGGGCGAACTGCCCAGCACCGTGGTGTCGCGGAAGAGAACGAATTGCTTGCCGGCCAGCGGTCCGGCCCGCATCATCAACCAGGCGGTCTTCGTCCAGCCTTCCACCAGGCCGACGAAGAGGCCGACCAGCAGCCCGATGAGGGTGAACCCAATCGCGCGGCTGAGCGTGGCCCGCTCGACGTTCTCGAACAACAGGCAGATGGGATCGAACAACAGGCCGCCGAGGAGTCCGCCCATCACGCCGCCCACGACGCCGTTGATGGCCACCTTTCTCTCCCGCAGGGCGACCCCTTGGCCCAATCCAGCCGGGATGGCGGCCACCGCCCAGGCGGCCGCCCGCCCCATCATGAGGATCAGAAAAGCGAAACCGTCGGGCATTTTGTTGGGCTGCGGGTTCTTCCAGAAACTCAACGCGATTTGGGCCATAATGCCGAAAATGAACCCACCGACGAAGATCGCAATCAGTCCCCCGCCAAAGCCCACGCCCAGTCCGACCACACCCGAAAGGAAGGCGCGACCCGGATTGCGGCACATGATCCCCTCGGCCGCGCCGAGGAACAGCCCGGCCATGCCGGCGACGGCCGGGAAGATCAGCAGGTTGGCCAAGGCAAAGCGGTCCTGCTCGATGGCCCCTTCGTCGAAGTACGGCTCGAGCAGCGCCCACGCGACGAACGCCCCCAGGCCGCTGGCGATGGCCAGGTAGAACCAGCTCGAGTAGATCACGCGCACCACCAGTGGCTGCGCGGGCAGCGCGCCCGTGTCCCGCCGCAGGAACTGCTGCGTCTCCAGGTAGGCTTCCACCTGCGGAGAGAACAAATCGGACGCGTCGAGGCGAATGCGGTCTTGGGGCTGCGCCATGCTCGTTCGTTCCTCCCAGAAGTCACCCTTCTCGTTACCGTTACTTCGCGGCGGTCTTCTCCGCAGTGGTCTTGCCCGCAGCCGTCTTCTCGGCGCCCTGCGGTTCCTTGGGCGGGGCCTGGGTCGTCTTCTCTGGTTGGGCCGATTTCCGCGGCTCACCGGTCTTCGACGTGGCCGTTCCCGCCTCGCCGGCCTGCTCTTGCTGGCGCTGCAACTCCTTTTGCTTGGCCAACAGAATCTGCTCCAGCACGGACTTCTCTTCGGGCGTAAGGTCGTAGGCCCGGCCGATGCGGCTCAGGGATTGCTTCGTTACGGCCAACGCGTCGTGGACCTCTTTCCACTGCTCTTTCTTCTCGTCGGCATCCTCGCCGGCCAGTTCCACGTGTTCCTTGGCCAGCTTGTCGACGGCCTGCGAGATCCGCTGCAGGCGCGCCGCCGACGTGCCGAGTTCCTCCCCCAAGCCGCCGTGCATCAACAGCGCCAACGGACCGTAGCGCGCTACCGTTCCCTCGATCATCGTGCGCTGTTCCCATTTTGTCTTCGTGTCGGCCAATAGGTAGCCGACCAGGAACAACAGCACGTACGGGCAGATCGCCAGCAGCGCCGAGGACCAGGTCACCGGCAGGGCCGCCTTCTCCAACGGCGCGGCCGCGCGCGGGGCCGCTTCCGGGCGCGAGGCCGGCTCCTTCGCCGCGCCCTCGGCCGACAACACGATGCGATCGCCGACCCAGTAGTGCGGGCAGGGGGCCGGCTTCCCGCGACGCCACGCGAAAACCCCTTCCACCTTGTTCAGCGGGTCCACCACGAAGGCGATTTGCCCCGGATTGCCGAAGAAGTGTTGCTGGATGAACACGTCCCTCTCGGACAACCAGATGCCGAAACCCGGGTGCGAGTGGTACCAGCCTACGATCTTCAGTTCCGTGAAGCGAGTGTCCATCTCGCGGTTGATAAAGTTCCAGGCCTCGTGCGTGAAGGTCACTTCGCCCGAACGGCTCACCGCCGCATCGCAGCGGATGGCATGCGCGACGCGGACGAAGGGACCGTCGGCATCGCGCTCCCAGGAGCCCACCAGGACGCCGCCGATTTCCACGCGGGTGTTTTCCCGGGCGTGGCGCGCGATGGCGTCGTGCGGTTCCGGCTCGACGAACACGCGGAAGTCCCGCCGCCCGCTGCCGGGGAACTTCGCCTCCGGCAGGCCCTCGCCGTCGAGTTGCCGTACGTCGGGCAAGTCCATCCGATCGGGTTTCTGATTTTGATTCGCTTGCGGAGCTTGGTCGGCTTTTTCAGCTTCGCCAGTCGGCGGCGCACGATCCGCCTCGTTCGGCCGATCATCCTTGTTGGGCTGCTCGGCCTTCCTCGCGTGATTGGCCTTCTTGTGGTGATGGGCCATGTCAACACGTCTCCGCCTGTTGTAGGTTCTGCCTGTCGGCTGCGCCGTCCGCCAGCGGCCCCAGCACTGCGTTGCGATCCCCAGCGAACTCAAAGAACGTTTGCCGCAAACCGCAGCGGCCCGCCAGGACGTCCCACGGCGGGATGCCGATCTGCCCCAGCGTGCTGTCCAGGAACGGTTCCTGGCCGTCGATCGTGTGGTACAGCTTGGGCGCGCGATGCTGCCCGCAGCGCGTGCAGCGGGCCCGCCGCTCGTCGACCCCGCTCAGCGATGACAGCAGCGGCTCTTCCTCGCGGCAGGCCGGACAGTAGAGCGCGGCCAGCAGGTCGTTGTTGGTCTCGATCACGGCCTCGCTGCCCAACGCGCCGCGGACGCGTTCCAGAAGGTCGCCCACGCGCGTCTCGCGCACGCCCGCCGGCAAGACTTCCACCGGGTGATCGGGTTCGTGGGCGGGGCAATCCTCCTTGCGCGTGTAGGCGACGACGTAGCTTTCGTGCCGCGTCCCCTCGAACACGAAGCCGCGGCCGGAAAGCGTGTCGAGGCCGTGGATCAGTTTCACCGCTTCCTGGCACTGGATGCCGGCGACGACCGAGGCGGTCGTGGACACGGTGGGCACCTTGCCGTCTTCCATCTCGTCCCGCGACAGCAGTGCGCAGCTTCGCCGGGCCTGGAGCATCTTCCAGTCGGTGTCGTTCATCGTACACTCGTAGCAGGGGCCGCAAGCCGGGTCGAAAACCCGCGCCACGCCGTCCAGCCGCTCGATGGCGCCGTCGATCCAGATCTTGCCGGCGCGGGCCGCGCCGCGGTTGATGGCGACGCGGGCCTCGCGGTTGTCCAGGCCGCCGAGCACCACGTCCGCCCAACGGTAGACGCCCAGCCCCAGGTCGTACACCACGTTGACGTGGAGGGGTTGGATGCGCATGCCGGGGTAGATCTCGCGGGCGCGTCGCGCCGCCACCTCCGCCTTGGGCTGCCCGCAGTCCTCGGCGCGGAACAACACCGACCGCGAGAGGTTCGAGTTCTCGACCGTATCGCGATCGGCCACCACCACGTTGCCCACGCCCAACAGGGCCAGGTTCTTGAGGACTTCGTTGCCCAAGGCACCGGCGCCGATCAGCAGTACGTTGGCGCGTGCCAGCCGTTGTTGGTCCCACCAACCGATCAGCCGGAAACGGGCAAAACGGTCATCGCTGTCCGTGCCGGGTGCGCTGGCCAGGTTCGGCATCGCAGTGTTCCTCAGAAGCGCGAGTCATCGAGGACGGGTGTTCCGATCCGTCCGGGATGGACGCCACGGCGCGTCCTCCGGCCGGCCGTAATCTCCGGCTGCATGCGCACGATGTCGCCATCCCGCACGCCGGCCGAGGAGAGCGTCTCTTCATCCAACAACTGCCGCCCGCTGGCCCGATGCTGGAACTTGTAGCTCATCAATTGGCCGTCGGGACTGTGACGCGGGAGGTTCATCTTCTCGACCAGCACTGCGATCACGCGGTTCACCGGCGCGTCGGCGGGCAATTCGACGAGTTGTTTCTTGTTGCCCGTCGCGTCCCAGACTTCAATGGTGATGTTGCTCATACGGTCGGCACCTCAACGCGATTGGGTGATGGACGTCGCATCCCTTGTAACTCCCCGCGGATAGTAAGTCAAGGGGGCCGGTGGGCATCGGATTATCAGTCCCCCACCCCCCCGCTAGCTCGCCAAAGTCCGAAAATGCCCTATTGTCGAGCGTTCAACAGTATCTCCTCCAACCGTGTCTTCGCCTCCCGCTTCTGGCATCTCGACCGGGAGATTGGCCGGGAGGCCGCGGTCGTCGCCAGCCGCACCGGCTCTGGCTGGTAGCGGTGGACCTGGAACGTGCCGAAGGGAGACGGTGCGGCCGATCCCTGCCAGACCATGCGGTTGGCCTTGGCAGCTTCGTCAATGGCCTTGCGGGCCTCGGCATGGTTGCGGTCCTGCATCGGCAGCCGCACCCCGTTTGCGCGCTCGAGTACCCAATGGTACGCTCCACGAGCGCCTACCTGCCGGAAGGTCGGCCACCGCCATTAGCACGCATTGGCGGGCACAATTTGTGCGGGGCCTGCCACGCTTGGAAACCGGCGCGAGACGCAACGGGGCCGGTCGGGGCTTGACTGCCGGAGCTTAGACGGTCCGACGCCGCCGGCGCATACTCCGCGCGTTGCTCTGCCCGTCCATATCAACGTTTGCGCCGACAACGGCGGACGGCGAGCCAGCAAAGGAGCCCGCCGCCGGTCAACACCCAGGTTCCCGGCTCAGGCACGGCGTTGGCGGTGTTTGTTGCATTCGCCGTCGCACGAATCGTCACCGAGCCGCCGGCGCCGATCGCCAGCGAGTTCTGGACGATTGAAGCAGCCGAGAGACTGCCGCTGACGCTGGTGCCGCCGCTGCCGGAGATTGCACCCAGTTGTTCCGCCAGCCCGGCCACCTCTAGCGTAGCGTTGTTCTCTACTGCCGAGGTCGCAGCCAACACGCTGCCGGAAGCGGCGGCCAATCGCAGCGTACCGACGCTAACGGTGGTCAGACCGGTGTAGGTGTTGGCGCCCGAGAGGGTCAGCGTGCCGGCGCCGATCTTGGTCAGCGCGCCGTTGGTCGCCGCACCGGTGGCGCCGGGGAGGGTCAGGGCGCTGGTCACGTCGAGCGTGGCGGTCTTGCCGGCGTTGATGGTGAACGCGCGGTCGGACGTTGCGCTGCCGGTGAACTGCAGCGTGCCGCCGTCGAAGACGAGTCTGTCGGCCGCTGCGGTCGTCATGCCCAAATTGCCAGCCGTACCGATGTTCGCGGCAATACCCGAAGCAGTTGCCGTGGCGTTGGTGCTCAGCGTAAGGGTGGTGCCCACGATGCTCACGATTGTTGTCCCGGCCGGGACATTGGCGCTACTCACGGTCTGCCCGACGACAAGTCCGGCGGCGCTGGAAACGGTTGCCGTGCTGGAGCCGCTAATGGTGTTGATCGTGGGCGTCTGTAAATCGCCGACGTTGATGGTCGCCACGCTCAAGACGCCGTTGGCGAGCGTCGTGGGCCCCGTGTAGACGTTCGCGCCGGTCAAGGTTTGCGTGCCGGTGCCGATCTTGTGGAAGCCGGCCGTGCCCGAAAGTATGCCCGGATAGGTGTTCGACTGATTGTTGTTGCCGACTGAGACGGAGCCCGAGCCGCCGCCGCCCAAGGCTGTGCCCAGGTTCAGGTTGCCGCTGCCGGTGAGCCCGCCGATCACGTAGCTGAGGTTGTTGGCGGTCAGGTCGAGGAGCGAACGCGCACCCAGGGTGGTGTTCAACGTGGCCATCTTCAGCGCGTTGACGTGGGCGAGGCGCAGGGTGCCGTCGGAGGTGAGCGAAGCGGTGCCGCTAAAGGAGTTGTCCCCAGACAGTACCACGGCGCCCGTGCCGCCCGGGCCACCGCTGTAGTTCCCGGAGACGATGAAGTTTCCCGTGCCGGAGAGGCTGCCGCTGAAGGTAGTCGTGCCCGTCGTCTTGGATATGCCGCAGTTGCCCGTCAGCGTAAGCCCACGCGTGACGGTGGCGGTGCCCGTGAGACGGAACCCGCCGGCGTTCAGCACGATGTCGGAGGCGTCGGTGCCGAGCGCGGCCAGCCCGCCGCTGTTGAGCCAGATGTATCCGTTGACGGTCGTCGTTCCGGTGTAGTCGTTGGTATTGCTAAGTGTCGGGCTGCCGCTGTTGCTTGGACCGATCGCCGTCGTGTAGGTCGAGTTGACCGTTAGTCCGCCGTTACCGCTGATCTTGCCGGTGACGTCGAGCTTGTTGTCCTTTGTATCCAAGGTCAGCAGGTTAGCGCCGGTATTGACCGGAGCGGAGACGGTCATGGTGCCGCTGGTGTTGCTCCAAGTTTGGTTCGCGCCGACGATGATCGCGCCCGTGCCGCTCAATGTGGCGGCGCCGGCACTGGACAGCGCGGTGCCCGTGCCCGAGATCGTGAGGTTGTTGCCGCCATTGGCGATGGTGTAGGCCCCGTTGATTGTCAGGGTGCCTGCGGTGATCGGCGCGCCCAACGTGACGGTGCCGGCCGTGCCCTTAAGGATCGCTGCATCACCGTTGTCGTTGTTCCAGGCAACGTGATCCAAGCCGTTGCCCTGGTCCCAATTCAGGAGCGTGGTGTTCCAGGTGCCGACGCCGCCAGCGCTAGCGCCGTCGCCCGGGGCCGTGATGTCGAAGTCGCCGCCGTCCCACCAGCGGTCGGCCGCGTGGGCCGACGGCCCAAGCAGGCCAAGGATCGCCGACAGTCCCAGGAGGCCGATCGCGCGGGCCAATCGCAATGTCTTGCACGGAGTCATGGTAAGTACCTTTCCGGGGAGCAAGCCGCAATCCTTCGTGTTTTAACGGCGGCGAACAAGAAACGAAGAAACCACGCAGGGCACAAAGCGGGCGCGGGGCTACCTGTCGCCGAGTCCAGGGCGCCGCTACGTTACTCCGGGTGGTTCCTTCGCTGCCTCTCGCCAGGAGCGTCGGGTGTGAATTTTTTGGCGTGGGGGCCGCACGCGGGCCGTACTTTGATTATCCTTGACCGTAGGCAGGCGTCAATCAATGTTTGGCGCAGAAAAAATCCACGTTTGGCGCAGAATGAAAGCCATGAACGGACTGCGGACTATCGGGCTGCACATGACCGCGGGGCACGAGAAGACTCGCCGCGAGATCGACGGCGTGCTTCAGTACGTCGCCGAACACCCGGAACTGCATTTGGCCGACTTCTGCTATCCGGGGGACGATCCGGACCTTTCCGAACCCCCTCCCTGGACCGGCAGGGCTGATGGAGTGGTGGTGTGCGTGCGCCGCCGTCCGGGCATCGTGCCTTGGCTCCGTCGCGCCCGTGTGCCGGTAGTGGCTTTGGGTGCCGACCTCCGTAAGGACATGATCTGCGTCTTCACCAACCCGCGTTCCGTGGCCAGGCTGGCCGTCGAGCATTTCCGGGATCTGGGGCTGAGGCATTTCGCCTACGTCGGCTACCGCCATGCCGACGGCTCGCGCGATCGGCGCGCCGCCTTGGCGGGCGCACTCGGCAAACGGGGGCTCGTTCTGGAATCGTACGAAACCGATCGACCGCTGAGCGGAACCTACAAGGACTACGCCTCGCTGGACAACGTCGAGGCGGGCCTGATTCGACTGCTGCAGGACGCGACGAAGCCGCTGGCCGTGGTAGCGATCAACGACCGCTTTGCGGCGGCGCTCTGCGGCATTGCCCGCGCGCTGGGACTGTCGGTTCCGGGCGACGTGGCCGTGCTGGGCGTGCAGGACTACGAGATCGCCCGCGTCTCGACCCCACCCATCAGCAGCGTCCGGCCGGCGACGGAGCGGACGGGCTACGAAGCGGCGCGGCTGCTGCATCGGCTGCTCCGCGGTGAGCGGCCGCACCGTCGCACGGTACAGGTTCCCGCCCTGGAACTGGTGGCGAGAGAGTCCACTATCGGGAAGCAACGGGCCGCCGCGACCGACGTGGAGCGCGCCTTGGAATTCATCCGCGCAAAGGCGTGCGACGGCATCCGGGTGGAAGATGTGGCGGCGCACGTCCTGCTGCCGTTGCGGACCTTCGAGATCCAGTTCGCCGCGGCCGTGGGCCGCACGGTAGGCGCGGAAATCCGCACCGCACGATTGCAGCGCATCACCCATCTGCTGACGACGACCGACCTGTCGTTGTCCAGCGTGGCGCGGCTTGCGGGCATGAACGGCCCTTCGGCCCTGAACGAGTTCTTTCGCCGTTGGACCGGCACCACGCCGGCAAAGTACCGCATGCAGCGCCGCGAGGGTTGACTACGGAGTGGGAGCCGTTCCGTCTTTCGATTCTCCGGCCGAGCCCAGCAACCGCTCCAGTTCCTTGCCGAGCGCGGGGCCGCGGGCACGCAACGTGACGACCTTGCCGTCGCGGCCCACGAGCATCATTTGCGGGATGCCGAAGACGCCGTAGTAGTCGGCCACGGACTTCACGCCCTCGGCCTTGTCGTGGAGCACGGTCCAGGGGTGCTTGTCCTTCTCGACGAACTTCTCGAGGGCCTCGCGGTTGTCGTCGACGCTGATCGTCACTACATCGAACCCCTTGTCGTGATAGGCCTCGTAGTTCTTGACGATGTTGGGGATCTCGGCGCGGCACGGCCCGCACCAGGTGGCGAAGAAGTCGACCAGCACGACCTTACCGCGATAGCTGCTCCAGTCGAAGGGTTTGCCATCGAGCGTCTTGCCCTCGATCTGCATTTCCTTGCCGACCAGGCCCACGCGGCGTGCGGCGCCTTCCATCTTCGGTCCCAGGGCGGCGATCTTCTTGTCCTCGCTGCGGCCGAGAATCTGGCCAAACTCGCCGTAGGTCTTTGCGGCCAGTTCCGCGGTGCCGCCGTACTCGAGGGACTGGCCCGTGGCGAACGCCAACTGGACGGCACGCCCGTCCAGCGGACCGGCGGTCAGGTAGGCCTTGATGTCGCTCAGCGTCTTCTCGACCTCGGCCGCGGGACTGCCGGCGCGGATCATCCGCGCGCGGCAGCCCAGCGACATGCCTTTCGCCTCGCGGACCAACTCGGACAGATTGGCCTTTTCGGCCTGGCCGGCCAGGTCGTCAAACTCCCGGACGAGTCCGGCGTTGACGGCCGCACTCGGCTGCGCGCCCAGGGCGGCCAGTTTCAGTTGCAGGGCCTTCGCCCGCTGCTCGTCGGACGGCGTACCGGCAAGAATCTTGCCCACGGCCTCGATCGTGGCGCGGCCGACTTTCGCGCGGAGTTGCAGGATGCCCTGGAGGTCGTTGCTGGCCGGCCGCTGCTGCTTCAGCCCCTCGATGTACTTGAGCAACTCCTCGGGCGTGCCGTCGGGAACCTTGAACGGGTCCGGCTTCTCCGCCGGCTGGTCCTTCGGCTGCTCTTTCGCGGCCGGCGGGGGCGCGTCGGCGGCCCAGGCGACGGCTGCGAAAGCGGCAAGACACAAGCAGGCCGACGCGGCGCAAACGAGGAGCGGACGGTTCATTCTAGACATCATTGGACTCCTTTGGGGAACGGGTTACGAAATCTCCTCGAAACAGTTATCATTGCAGTTCTTCCGCGTGCCGGCGGGGGCGAAGATCTTCATCCCAGTCCGCTGCGCGTGGCCCGCTCCTGGAGAATCTTGAGCATCGTCGGGTCGACGGGGAACATACCTTCCAGCGAGACGCGGGCCAGGTTGCGGATGGACTCTTCCGCGGTCTGGCCGACTACACCCTCGTCGGCCGCCAAGCCGTAGCCCTGCAACGCCATGAGCGCCGAGCGGACGGCCGAATCGACGCCGGTAATCGCCTTCATCGCGCAACTCGGTTTGGCCCCGTCGCAGATCAAGCCGCCGAGGTCGCCGATGACGCTGCGGACGGCAAGGTTCATGCGCGGGATGTCGATGCCGGCCTGTTGATAGACGATCGCCGCCGCCGCGGCGATGCCGGCGGCCAATGCGCAACCGCACACCACCGACAGTTCGCCGACGAACGATTTCACGTAGGCGTTCACCACATGGGCCACGGCGATGCTCTGGAGGATCCGCTCGGCCGGCACGTCCATCTCGCGGCCGACGAGGTACGGTGTCAAAACGGCGACGGTGCCTTGGTTACCGGAGCCGCCGGAGGTCATCACGGGCATGGCCACGCCCGCCATCCGCGCGTCAATCGCGGCGGCGACGCGGATCTTAGCGCGGAAGAACAAGTCGTCGCCCAGATAGCCGTCCCGTTGCATGCGGCGGAGCTGGTAGGCGGTGCCGCGGACGTCGAATCCCGACTCGGCGATTGCCAGATTCATTTCCACGCCGCGCTGCAAGTAGGCGCAGTCTTCGGCGTCCAAAGCGTCGGCCAGGGCAAGCACCTCGGCGAGGGACATCCGGCTGAGTTGGCCGCGATATGCGAGCTCGCTTGTTGCACCGTTGGCCTCCGACTGGCGGACGATTCGGCCGTCCTTTTCGATGCGCTCGACGTGCGTGTGGCTGCCGCTGAGCACACAACGGGCGGAGTGCGGGCCCGCGGACACCAACACGTCCACGCGGAAACAGCGACAGTCGCTGAGGCACTCCAGGCGGCAACGGTCGCCCTCGCAGAGCGCGCGGCTGCGGGCAACGACGTCGTCGGTCACGTGCCGCAGCAACTGGAGTTGGTCCTCGGGCCGCGCCAGGGCGGCCCCCAACGCAGCGGCCACCAGGTTCCCCTTCGCCCCGCCGCTGTGCGGCACCGTTACCGCTGCGCCGTTCTTGTACGTGCTCGGATCGACACGGAGCGTCAGCCGCTCGACGGGCGACCCGAGCTGCGCCGCCGCCAGTGCGGCCGCGTAGGCGCACGACACGGGCTCTGTGCATCCCAGTGCCGGGTACACTTCATGGGTCATGATGTCTTTGAGCAGCTTCATGCCGGTTGTGCCGGCGGCCGGTCAGTTGGAACGTGTAAAGGGGCGGACAGAAAGCGTAGCGGTGGGCGGGCGAAGAACGGAGCGCCCGACACCTACTCTACCCTCCACCCTAGGGTCCGTCTAGCCGTGCCTCTCCTAGCCAGCCGGTGCGCGCCACGGCCCTCCGGCGACGGCTGCACAACGGCACCTCGGCCCAAATCCTCCTTCTCCGCCGCACGCAAGTCCCGGCGAGGGCACGTCTTCACGCTCGGCTCAGTATTTTGACCAGACGAGGAAGCGGAATCCCAACAGCTTGCAGACCGCGGGTACACGTGGCATACTGGCGCCCGGTCTAACGAGCCATGCCATCTATGCCGTTACCACCGTGGACGGCGTACAGGAGATCTCCCGCCTCGCGACGGTGTTTTTCCACGCCAGGAATCGCTAACGGGACGTTTTGGCATTCGTTGGTCGTGCTCCGAACTGAACAGAACGGGGCCCTTTCGCTCGGGAGGACTCTCATGCGCAGGGTGACATCAACTCAGCGGCGGACGGTCGTCGTTCTCGGCGCTCTTGCAGTTTCTCTCGCCTGCACCGCCGGTCTGCTCGACGCCGCCGAGCCTTCGATCCAGATCGAAGTGCGGCTGTTCGAGGCCTTGTGGCAGAAGGGCAACGAGCAGGTCCAAGGCAGCCCGACGCTCTTGCTCTTCCTGTGCCGCAGCGGCGATCGCTGGGACCGGCCCGTCGGCGTGGCCGGAAACTTCAATCCGATGCTGCACGTGGGGCTCGTGGAGCAGGCTTCGGTCTCGGAAGAGGCGATGGACCTGACGCTGGGGATGAACATCTACGGCGACGCTTACGTGCCGGGCGGACGCGGCGACTACAAGGTTACGTTGAAGGCGACGGGCGACGGGGGATACCGGGGAGACTACGCCGGCACGTTTCGCGGCGTGGCGGTCAAGGGCCGCGCCGAGGCCCGCGCGCTGCCACCCGTGCGACAATACAAGACCTACCCACAGCCCATCGCGCCCGGCGAGCATCCGCGGATCCTGTTCCGCAAGAGCGACCTGCCGGCACTGCGCCAGAAGGCCGAGACGCCCTTCGGCCGGGCCGTGCTGGGGAAGGCCGACGACGCCATCAGCCTGGGCATCCGGTATCAACTGACGGGCGACAAGGCATTCGCCCGGCAGGCGCGGCAGATCGTCGAGCAGTTTCTCGACGGCGACTACCGGGCGGCCAAAACTCCTGGCTCGCATCACGGCCTCTTCCACTACGGCTACGTCTGGGAACACCCGGCGGTGGCCTACGATCTGTGTTACGACGCCTGGGACGAGGCGTTCAAGAAGCGCGTCGAGCGGTACGTCGTCCTTTGGGCGGAACGGATCCTCTGGCAACGCGGCCTGTTCAACACGCAGGGCCAGTATAGCTACGGCAATGGCGAGGCGGGCACGCTCTTCTACGGCACGGCGTTGGGGGCATTAGCGCTCTGGGGCGAGAAAGGCCCGGAACCGGTTCGGCCCGCGGCCCCCGATCCGATCACCGATCTGCCGCCGGCCGCCGGCTATCGGCCGCCGCGGGGCGTGCCGGTGGTGCCGCTGGAGCCCGGCCGCTCGCCGGCGAAGTGGCTGGCCACCCCGCCGGTTCCGGCCATCGTGGCCGGCGATCCGCTGGCCGACTTGGGCGGCGTCGAGAAGTGCCGGCCCGCGGTCGGCGACGCCTTCCGCTTCGAGGGCGCCAGGTACGAATTCCAGCCGCTTGCGCCCGAGTTTGTGCCGAACGACGGCGGGGTGTGCCTGAACCTCGGCAAGTCGATCGAGCGCGGGCACGTGAAGCGCGGCGCGGGAGCGGAGATGGCCAAGGACGGCCCGGTCACCGTGTGCCTGTATACGGTGCTGGACAACGCCGCGCCGCGGCGGGTGAAGGTCGGCGCTCCCTCTTCCCGCTGGGGCCATCAGCAATTCGTGCTGGCCGGGCACACCCTCGCGCACGGACAGGTGGTCCAACTCGAAAAGGGCCTCTATCCGCTCCTGGTCATTATGCGCGTGAAGGCCCGTTGGAACGAACCGCAGCCGCAACTGCAGCCGGCCGACGACCAAGATGTCGAGGCGTGGAAGGCCAAGTTGGCCTCGCTTCGGCAGGAGCACGCGGCGGCGCTTGAGGAATGGCAATACGAGTTGGCAGAATGGCACCGCACGGGCGGGCTCGACCAGGAATACGCGCGGCTGATGGAGATCACGCGCTACTTGATGTACCTTCAGTTCCGCGAGAGCGTGGGCACCGGCGGCGCACAATCGGTCACCAGCGCCGCATCGTACGAACTGGGCCTGCACCCGGCCCTGTACGCCGCGGCCTACCGCAACTGCTTCTGCAAAGACCTCTCGCCGTACAACGACTTCACCCACGTGCTGCCCCGGCGCATATTCGCGCACGTCTATCCGGACCGTGGGGAGCCGTTCGGCCAGGAGATCCACGGCCCCAACGAAACGGGCGCCGACTACTTCGCCTACCATTTCCCGCTCGTGCCCGAGGAATGGAAGCCGGCCGTTCTCTGGGCCTGGAACCGCCACGTCGGCCCGGCGGGCGAAGGTGATTGGGACAAGCTCATCCCCGGCTCGAAGTGGTACGCGGCGCCGCGGGTGTTCGTGAACTATCCGTTAGGCGTGGAACCCAAGTTGCCCAAGGGCATTCTGCCCTTGACCTGGGAGGCGCCCGACTTCGGCTACTACGGCTTCCGCAGCGGTTGGCAGGGCAAGGACGACTTCCTGGTGCAGGTGTGGCTCAGGTCGAATAGTCCCAAGGGCTACAGCATGCCCAACGCAGGCACGTTCCGCATCCTGGGCTTCGGCCACGAGTGGGTCATCGGTTACCCGACGGTCCGCCTGGACAACCAGCGGTACTTCGATCCGGTTGTACTGTTGCCGGAGGACCAGATCAACGACGGCGGCCACGGGCACGCCACCTACGTGAAGATGGAGCCGGACGGCTCCGGTGTACTGACCGCCGATCTCGACGAGGTCTACTGCCGCAAACTGGAGTACGAGAAGTACGGCAACCTCCGCCGCGAGACGACTTATGAGGAGTCGGGCATCCGGGGCCTGCGGGCCTGCGCGGTCGATTTCAGCGGCGCCAGCGGCGCGCCCTGCCTGTTCGTGCTGGTCGACAAGATCGCCGGCGGAAAGGGCAAAGTCTGGCCGTGGTATCTGGCCGGCGTGAAGTTCGACAGCCGTACGGGCCGCGTGGCAGACACCGGCGAAGACTTCAAGAGCACCACAGTCGAGAAGAACGTCGTGACGGTTTCCAAGGCCGACGGCACCACGATGAAGATAACCTTCGTCGCCCCGGCGGACCCGGAGGTGAAGGCCGAGGTGCGGACGCTCAAGTTCCAGAAAACCTACAACCGCGGCGAGTCGTCTTTCACGGCCCCCGGCATCTTCGCCACAGGCGCCGATCCCAACGAAGGCAACTTCTTCGTCGTGGTGACGATCCAGAAGGGGCCCGGACCGGAGGTCAAAGTTGCCGGCCGCGGACTGGACGCCAAGGCGACGGTCGGCAAGCGAACAATCCACTTCGACGGTAAGCAGATCAGGTTTGCAAAATGAAGGCCAGCATCACGCTCCTGAAACATGCTCCACTAGCCGTGTTCTGCCTTGCACTGGTGCTCGCCCGTATGGACTGGGCGCCTGCCCAGTCGAGCGGGACGGTAGTGATGGGAGAAGGATCGCTCTGGCGGTTCCACGCCGCGTGGCGCAGGCCGGCCACGGTCGATGACGGAGAGTATGACCTGGGCGGCGGTTACCCCGTGCCGAATCCCGGCACGCGATGGATCCTCTCGAGTTTCACCGAACCGACGCCACCCCCGCCGGCCGACTGGAAGGCGCCGGATTTCGACGATTCGGGCTGGCCGCGCCGCATTGGGCCGCCGTTCGACGAGCGCGGTTACGGCCACGCCGCGGAAATCTACATCGTTTGCGGCCGCACGCGCTTCGCACTGGCCGATCCGACCCGCACGGGGCAACTCAAGCTGCACTTGACCTATCGCGGCGGCGCAGTCGTGTATCTCAACGGGACGGAAATTGCGAGGGGACACATGCCGCCGGGTAAGGTCGAGCCGCTCACGCTGGCCGCGGACTACGCCCAGGACGTTTTCTTGGGCCCCGACGGCGCGCTGTTGCCGACGCCTCCCGAGCGAGGCCCGCCGCCGGCGAACCTCGCCAGCCACTATCAGAAACGGTTCCGCACGCTCACGGCGAATCTGCCGTCCAAGCTGCTCGTTAAGGGGACGAACGTGCTGGCCGTGGAACTGCACCGCGCGGCTGTGCCGGCGAAGCTCGTTTCGAGCCCGGGTGGGGCCGCTTGGAACCCCACCATCGACAAGCGGTTGTGGGGCACGTGCGGCCTGGAGAGCGTCTCGCTGACGGGCCCGCCCAACGCGGGTCTGACCGCCGATGTTGTGGCAACCTCGGGCGTGCAGATCTGGAACTGCGACGCGCTCTTGCGTCCCGGCCTCGACGTCCAGGGCCCGGGCCTGCTCGAGCCGCTACGCCCGGTGCGTTTGGCCGCCCCGTGCAACGGCGTTTCGTCCGAACAGCTCGTCGTTAGCTCCGACAAGGATCTCCGGGGCGTCTCGGCGGTGCTTGGTGCGCTCAAGGCCGACTCGGGCGATTTACTGTCGCGTGAGTGCGTCCAAATCCGCTACGCCACTGTCGACGACCGTGTTCCCATGCTGCTGGACAGACCGGCGAGATCGGCCCAGATCACGCCTATCTGGCTCACGGCTCGTGTCCCCAAGGATGCCGCGCCGGGACAGTATCGCGGGACGCTGTCGATTCAAGGTCTGGATAAGCCGCTGTCCGTACCCGTGGAGATCACCGTCGATGACTGGACGCTGCCGGAACTGTGCGATTACGGCACTTCCGTCAGCCTGCTGCACTGTCCGGAGGCAGTGGCCCGGCACTACAAGGTGCCGCTGTGGTCGGAGGAGCACTTCAAGTTGCTGGAAAGGTCAATGGCCCTGATGGGCTACGCCGGCAATACGCTGCTGAGTGTCTCGGCGATTGGAGAGGACGTGTTCGGCGATCAGCCGCTGCTGGTGTTTCGAAAGGAGGGCGGAGCGTACCTGCCCGACTTTCGCTTCGTTCGTCGATACCTGAAGCTGTATGGCAGCCAGGCCCCGCCGCCGCGCCAACTCAGCGTACAGGTATGGAACTACTCGGTTTCCCAACGGGGTTTCGGACGCGATGGGGGTACGCAGAAATGGATGTCGAAGACGATCAAGGTCCGGCTGCTGGAGGGCGACAAGCTCGTGCCGGCCGAGATACCCGTCTACACCCAGCCCGGCACGGAAGCGACGTGGGCCGCGGTGGCCGCCGGCATGAAGCAAATCGTCAAGGAACTGGGTTGGAAGGAGACGCGGCTCTTGTGGGGTACGGGCGGCGACAACCTGCCCAACGACGAGATCGTGGCGTTCTTCAAACGGATCGCCCCGGACGTGCATTGGCGCGTCGTGACGCACGGCGGCAGCGTCCGCAACTGGGGCCTGACGCCCGAGGAGCGGACTCAGCCGGGAGGACTGGTTCTCGGCTACGCAAACCTGGTGCGGCGGAACGTCACGCGGCGACCGCTGGTGGCCGACTGCCCCTTCGACGTGCTGAAACGCGACGGCGTCACCTCGGCGCCCATGGA
>Ga0233425_10002133_pt1 | contig 40304 bp, 37 predicted proteins | sample Watercolumn_Towu_2_FD_181712 | JGI IMG/M metagenome (GOLD analysis project Ga0233425, IMG submission 181712) | Freshwater microbial communities from Lake Towuti, South Sulawesi, Indonesia - Watercolumn_Towuti2014_140_MG | ecosystem: Environmental > Aquatic > Freshwater > Lake | place...
AGTCTAAAATGTCCGCCCTTGGCGCGGCCATGCGTAAATTGGTCCACTTGTGCTTTGGCCTCTTGAAAACCCGAACGCCTTATCAGCCTCATTTTGCCATTTAATATTGACTTTCAAGACGGTATCTACCTCACTGCTCGCTTAAAAAGCTGGTATACCAATGCTGCCTGCTTAGCATCGTCTTTTACCAAAAAGCGTACCAGTACATTGGTATCCACCGCCATCATTGGAAGCTTTCTCGTATTTTTTGCTTGATGCCGGCTTCCATTTCCTCAACAGTAACGGCAGGCCTGCCCGGCTTATGCAGAATACCAAACACATCATCCACTTTTTCAGTAATAACAAATTCAATTTTGTCGCCGACGTGCAAGCCCAGAGAATCCCTGACATTCTTTGGAATGGGAACTTGACCTTTACTGGTTAGCGTTGTTTGGCTCATATTAATCCTTACTGTTTTATTTGTGTATTACTTGATAGTAGATTTTATCAAGTCGCGGTCAAGGCGCCAATGGCATCAGCCTTCCTTGCACAAGGCCTCGTCGGGCGCATCAATCAAATGTAGCTGATGTCAGTAAAGTGGTATAATCTTACTTCATTACTTTCGGATTATTATCATGCTCGCTAAACTAACCAGTAAAAATCAATTGACCATACCCAAATCCGTCGTCAATTCGGTCGGTAAAACGGATTACTTTGAAGTGGACGTTGACAATGGCCGCATTGTACTTACGCCGGTTCGCATCCAGCAAGCGGATGCGGTTCGTGCCAAGCTTGAAGCATTAGGCATTGATGCACAAGATGTGCTTGATGCGATAGATTGGGCAAGAAAAGGCACGGCATGAGCCATCGAGTGGTGCTCGACACCAATTGCATTGTGTCGGCTCTGTTATTTTCCCGGCAACAAACAGCTTGGTTGCGTTACAGCTGGCAATCTGATCGCATCGTGCCATTAGTCAGTCAACAAACGACCAAAGAATTACTCAGGGTGCTGAGTTACCCAAAATTTCAGCTCAGCAAAGAAGAACAGGTATTATTGCTGGCCGATTTTCTGCCTTATGCCGAAACCATTCCTGCGCTGGAAACGCCGGTTGATCTGCCGCTTATCCGTGATCCAGCAGACCAAGTGTTTTTAACCCTGGCGGTAGCTGGCAAAGCAGAGGCATTAGTTAGCGGAGATAAGGATCTGTTAGCCATCAAAAACAGTTTTTTGACTGTGCCGATTATGAACTTAAGCGAATTTGCCGACTGGCTTAAAGAAAAAAAGTAAGCGGGGTTGCTAAACCCAACTGCACGTTTCTCAAACAGAAAATTTTTTACTGGCTATAAAGTATTTCAATTTGCGCATTGGATTTCTATTACCCATCCAGGCATGGCCTTTCTTTAACCGACCCAAACGCGCGTCATAATTGATATAGTGCGGTAAGGGCTTCAATTCGTCTGGATGCAGAAGCGCAAGAATCACTTGCGTAATGACAAAGCCTGTCGTCAATTTGCAACCACTGGCCATGCTGGGGGCCTGCCGGTTGCCGAATTTAAAGGCCCCAGGTTTTATATAGTTAATATGAAACGCTGCCGGCGCAATCCCTAAAGCCATTTTCAAGGCTTGCTGCGCCAGCGGTGCGTCGTAGTCGACATCGAAATAATCGTCAAATGACATGCCTTCTGGTTTGTAAACCAACACACTGGTGCCAAAGCCCAGCGGCACGCCGAATATTGCAATAATTCCTTTTTTCATGCACGCATTGGTGACGAGCCGGTGCGCCTTGATTTCGAAAAACTCAATGGCATCAATAAAAACATCCACGCCGACCAAGAAATCATCAATCGTTTCTTCGTTAACGCCATTATAGGTTTTAATGCTTGCTTCTGGATTGATGTCCAACGCCAGTTCGGTCATGACCTCTATCTTAGAGCGGCCAATGGTTGATACCGTAGCACCATATTGGCGGTTAAAATTGGCCAGTTCAAACGTATCAAAATCGGCAATTTTGAAATGACCAATGCCGGTGCGCAGCAAAGTGATCAAATAATCACCGCCGACGCCGCCCATACCGGCGATGGCGACAGTGGCGTTTTTTAATTTCTGTTGCTCTTCTTGGGTGGTAATGCCGTGGTTTCTGGAAAAGGCCAGATCATAGTCAAAGGCTGTCATCTTAGTCCTTGTTGTGTTGCTACTGCGTTGCTTCTGGCATTTGCATCGGGTTGAAAAGCTTGGCTTTTAGATGGTGGTTCTTATGATAAAAAACGCCAAACATGGTTCTATTGCAAAACCAAAAATACCCGTTGTTATCGAGATTTAGAATTTCAGTGCTGCCGTCTGCTTTTTCGACGTGAGTGAAGTAGTTAAAAGCCGCAAATAGAAAGACATTGGCAATATACGAAGGCAGATAGAGCAAAGCGAATACTTTAGGGCCGAGTAATACAAATAAAAAGAGCGTTTTGGTAAATCGGAGCATCAATAACAAGCCGTCTTGAATGCGCCATTTTAAACGGTTTTTTTCGGTGTCTCCCCAGCTTTCCAGATAAACGGCGGCCAACCGGCTAATGATTAAATCCCGAGATTGATCAACAAATTGCCAAAAACTATAGCCTTTTGGCGGGTGTGGGTCTTTTTTAGGTATATCAGGGTAAGCGTGATGTTCGTAATGCACATATTTAAATACTAGAAAACCGGCGGAGATTTGATGTAGCGCGCAAAGTTCGCCGATAATGGGATTTAACCAGATAGGTTTGAAGTTATTATGGACAGCGTTATGTATAAACACAGCCGACAAATGTCCCAGATAAATTGCCACGGGTAAAGCAGCAAAATACGTCCATGACAATTCAGCGCGAAACCGAATAATACAAACGATAGCAAGTATTACTGCGCCGGCTGCAATATATCGGAAACGCTGTAAAAACAGCGGTATCAAGCTTAATACCCACCACCAAGAAACTTGTTCAAAGAGCCGATTCCAATAAAGAGCGCCCAAGGTAGCCGCCAAGTAAAAACAGATATTAACCAGGTAATAGTTACCTAGCCAGAACGGGTGTTTGCTGAAAATACTTCGGCCTTTGGGTTTGTTAGCGTGTGTTGTCATCGATAGCCTCATTTGACTAATTATTTGAATTTGAGATGCATTGTCTGTCTTTGAATGCAATTGGGGCTGGTGCAAAAAGCCGCGCATTTGAGTGAGCTGGTTAAGCTGAAGGCACTACAAAACTATTAACAAACTATAGAACAACAATTCAGGTAAGGATAGGTGTTAGACGAAATTAATGCTGTTGAGGTCGGTTTTTGACCAGCGGATACTAAAAAAATGTATTGCGATTCGAGTTAAAGTTTTAGCTATAACATTGTCATTTCGCTAAATAATCAGTCAAAACCTCTCTTATCTTGGCAAATCAAAGCCAACATATTTGATTAAAAAATGATCAATTTAAGAGGCCCTTAATTTTTGTTTACTACGCTTGTTGTCAAGGTACTTTTTCACACGTTAAGATACTGGTTAACGCCATAAAACTGCATGTAAGCGATTGATATTTCTGTAACCTATTAATTTATTTCAAACTAAAGGGTAAACGCTTTGAACTTTTAGAGCACTACAAATTTATTTTTTCAATGAGGACAAGTAACTATGAAAGACGGTGTTAGATTTGCAGTAACGGAAGAGGAACGTGAAGCATCTTATCATTTGCGCTATAAAGTGTATGTTGAGTGCATGAACAGGCTGAGCGACAAAGCAAATCACCGAAAGAAAGAGTTACGCGATGATTACGATAAGTTTGCTAACGCCTTAATAGCAGTCAAAGATGGCGAACTCGCCGGCACATTGAGACTTTTTTGGGGGGGAGATACCAAGTTTCCTGATCCCATGGCGGAAGCCTACAGGCTTGATCCATTTTTAAAACGCCTTGCCCCTGATCAGGTTTGTATCATCGAGCGCTTAATGGTTTCTGAAAAGCGTCGCGGTTCTTCAATTGCATTGCGGATGTATCAGGAAGTTATGCGCTTCGTTGTTACCCATAAAATCGAGGTTGTACTGATCGACTGCGAACAACATAATATGGCTTCTTACTTAAAATTAGGTTTTCGCCCTTTTACTAAAACCTATGACTACCCTGGCATAGGGCCAGTTATACCGATGGCCTTAATTGTAGGTGATTATCAGCATCTAAAGGCAGTTGGATCACCATTTGGCATGCTGATCAATGAAGATAATTTGCATTATTGTAACCATTCTAATCAACTAAAAAGAATTATCGATTTTGAATCAAAGATTGCGCGTTTGTCAGGGTCTAATAATTTGTTATTTTTCGATTATTTTCAGTCGTTTAGTAAAAAATCAACGCCAAAGTTATTTCAGGGATCTCGTTTTAAAATGCGCTTAAGTGCTTGATATTGGTAGAGTGGGCGTGTCGTTAGATTTACTGTAACAATTAATGGTAGGTTTTATATTGTGACTACGATTACGTTCGTCGGTACTCTGGAATTAGTTGTAGGCTCAAAGCTGCGGGTGTGCCCCCAGAGCCGACTGAAGCTATAGTGATCGTAATTGCCGATGCCTATATCCACCCTGTAACTAAAGTTGATCTGGAAATGGCTTTGTCACCGCTAAAAACAGATTTGGCTGTGCTTAAATGGATGATGGGAGTGCGGCTTGCTGGAGTGATATCGCTTGTGCTGAAAGCTTTCTGTTAAAAAGCGGCTGATGACGAGTTTTCACTGTAAAAATGGCTGACACCTTAGTGTTTATGTTAGAGAATTGCTAAAATAACCGATGTTTTTGTCACCAAATAAAATTTGACAAAGTGGAATTAGGGCGTTAGATGCAGTAAAGCGACGATTAAGCTGGCAATCGCGATCAGCGTCGTACCAAAACCCCAATGCATCAAGAGCATGTTTTTATTGTGGGTGGTCATGACTTCTGGTGCTGCTGTTCGAAATGCTTGTCATCTTGCTCAATAGGCTTGTCGACTTGTACAAATCGTTTTTCCATCTGCTTAAAGCCTTCCTGCATCAGTTCGCGCTTATGTTTGAGCTCTTCTTCCACGCGAATGATTCTTTCGCGCAAATCCAGCTCGTAACGGACATTGAGTTACCGATTCAATCGTTGCGAGTAGCAAGCGCAGTAATGCTATAATCAGCTTCTGACAGAAAATATTCGGAGCAAGCACATGTCTTATTCCATTCCTCGCGATGTGTTTCTTTTATTGGAAGAGGCGTTTAATCATAATCGAGAAAAAGCAGAAGTTTTCGCTAAAGCCATAGAAGGCTCAATTCAGGCTATAGAATATCTGGCGGAAGAGCGAATTACTGCAAAAAAAGAAGGGCTTAAATCCGAATTGTATAACGAGCTACGTGCGGAATTGGCGACGAAGGAATTTGTGCGTGCCGAAATCAGTGAAGTGAGGGCCGAAATCGCTGAAGTGAGGGCCGAAATTGGCCAAGTTCGTGCAGAGTTGAGGCAAAACGCATTGTTACTGAAACTATTGATGGGGATAGCGGTTTTTGGATTAACGTTATTCAATCCGGCGTTTGTTAAACTGATCGAGTTGGTTATGAAATAGATCAAAGGGAACAGGCCCTTTGGTACTGTAAAATTGTTTGAAAATTCCGGCAAGTAAAGCGCCTGCCGGTATTGTCAACATATTTTGTTCTCATTAAGATGTAAAAATAATTTTCTCCCTGGGGGTTCCAATATGGCGCTTGCGCAAGATGACCTGCAACAAATTCAGCAACTGATTGACCAAAGTCTGGCTGTGCGTCCGGAACTTAACAGTTCCAATGTGCGCTATGAATTGGACATTCGTGAACGTATTGTTCGCGTTGAAGAAGAGCTTAAGCACCAGCGTGAGTTGATGATGCAAGGGTTTGAGAATAGCAACAAGCGTTTTGAAGAAATGCGCGCCGATATGAATAAGCGCTTTGAGCAGGTTGATAAGCGCTTTGAGCAGGTTGATAAGCGCTTTGAGCAGGTTGATAAGCGCTTTGAGCAGGTTGATAAGCGCTTTGAGCAAATCGATAAACATTTAACGATCATTACCAACCGCATCGATCGATTCATGTTCTGGTCTCTGGGTTTAACCATTTCTGCGGTTATAGCGATAGTTAAGCTGACGTAAAATACGTTGAATGTAGTCAAACACTAAAGAGGCTATGTGGGCGCAAATCAACTTAGGTAAGTTATGGCATATTCACTGCCGCTTGACGTGTTTTTATTGCTGGAAAGCTTCTGCGCATCAACTGATTGATTTGATTGTGGAAGACCATGATTTTCTACTACTCGAAGCGTTTGTCGACTGAGCGGCCGCGCGATCAAAATAAAAGCTGACTTGAGAGTTGCCTTAAGTTGCCTGCGCAGCCGGTTATTTAGTCTTTGTCCAAGCTGTCTCTCAGCGTGACCGTTCGGTTAAATACCCGTTTTTCAGCGCCGCTATCTTTCGAGTCCACGCAAAAATAACCCATTCTTTCAAATTGATAACGGCTTTCAATAGGAGCGTTAGCCAGGCTGGGTTCTACGCGGCAATCGGTCAATATCGCCAGGGAGTCGGGGTTTAATGCGTCAAGAAAATTTTCTTCGTTATCGGGATTCGGCACTTTAAACAGACGTCCATACAAGCGGACTTCGGCGGGCAGCGCGTGTTGTTCCGAAACCCAATGAATCACGCCTTTGACTTTACGGTTTTCCGGATTTTTCCCAAGCGTGGTTGGATCGTAAGTACAGTGTAATTCGGTGATGCTGCCTTCGGCATTTTTTATGACTTGTTCACATTTGATGACATAGGCACCGCGCAGTCGAATTTCGCCGCCGGTGGTCAGGCGTTTGAATTTTGGCGGCGGATTTTCCGCGAAATCATCCTGTTCAATGAATAGGGTTTTGCCAAAAGGCACTAAACGCTTGCCTAGTTCTGGCCGCTGCGGATGGTTGCTAAGCTCCAGTTCTTCGGTTTGATTTTCCGGGTAATTGTCGATGACGATGCGTAAGGGATTTAACACGGCCATGACTCGCGGCGAGTTTTCGTTCAAGTCGTCCCGGATACAATAGTCGAGCACCGACATTTCAATCCAGGAATCTTTTTTTGTGACGCCGATTCGCTCGCAAAAATCGCGAATGGCTTTTGGAGTGTAGCCTGCTCTTCGTAAACCGGCGATAGTTGGCATTCTGGGGTCATCCCAGCCATTAACATGCTTTTCAGTGACCAGTTGATTGAGTTTGCGTTTGCTGACGATCGTATATTCCAGTTGTAGTCTAGCGAATTCAATCTGCTGCGGGTGACAGGGTGTTTGCAGTTGGTCTAATACCCAGTCGTATAAGGGTCGGTGATCTTCGAATTCCAGAGTGCAAATCGAATGGGTAATGCCTTCCAGGGCGTCAGAAATGCAGTGTGTGTAATCGTACATTGGATACAGGCACCATTCATTGCCGGTGCGGTGATGGTGGGCGCGCCGAATGCGGTAAATTACGGGATCGCGCATGTTGATATTGGGCGAGGTCATGTCAATTTTGGCGCGAAGGACATACTGGCCGTCGGCGAATTCGCCGGCGCGCATTTGGTAAAAAAGATCCAGATTTTCGGCAATTGGTCGATTGCGATTCGGGCTTTCTTTTCCGGGTTCGGTCAAGGTGCCGCGATAGGCTCTGATTTGTTCAGCGGATAAGCTGTCAACATAAGCTTTGCCCTGCTTGATTAATTCGACTGCATAGTCAAAGAGCTGATCGAAATATTCGGAAGCATGATGTAATTCGGTCCAGTCAAAGCCAAGCCATTTTACGTCTCTTTCAATGGACTCCATAAATTCAAGACTTTCTTTTTCTGGATTGGTGTCGTCGAAGCGAAGATTACAGGTGCCCTGGTTTTCTGCAGCCATGCCGAAATTGAGGCAGATTGATTTGGCGTGTCCGATGTGTAAGTAACCATTGGGTTCGGGCGGAAAACGTGTGGCTACCTTGCCGTTATGTTTGTTTTCTTTAAGGTCATTGGCAATGATGTGGCGAATAAAATTAGCGCCAACGCTTTCGTTGAGGCTGTCAAAGGATGGTTTATCGTTTGTGGACATCGGAAGTCAGAGTATGTTGAAGCATTGAATCGGAATTCAAACGCAAAGGCTTAAGCTTTTTATACTACTTTAAATGAAAGATTCAGTAAAGACAGCTGTCAGTCGCTGATCGTTAGGTTGATTAAGGATTTCCTGCTTTGACATTTCAAAGCTGGCGCTGATTTTTTAAAAAGGGTGCATTTGTGTCAGTTCGGCTGACAAAACTGTCAGATCGGTTGACAGTTTTCGGTAGTCGCATCGCGTGAAAATGAGCTAAAAGCCGCAAAATACCGGTTTTTTATTTGTAGGCACGAGTTCTGCTTAAGGTATTAGTAAAGGAAAGATGTTTCCTTAATCTTAACTTTAATATTTAGCGGGAGAAACGCCATGTTAGAACAAAACAATGATGACATCGATTATGAAAACATGGATGACTTACCTTGGTTCGATCATATTGAATGGATGTCCTTTGTCACTGAAAAGGCCGCTTCGGATCAGCAAATTTATCAGGATTGGGAAATGGCTTAACCATCGTTATTTGATTATCAAACGGAGGCGCTAAGCCTTTATTGGCCTAGGGTCCAGTTTGTATTCGGCGGTTATTAATCGTATAGTATGCGGTTGTTTAAATTGCCGGATTTATCAAATGGACACCATTAGCATCCGTGGTGCAAGAACGCATAATCTACAGAATATCGATATTGATTTACCGCGGGACCAGCTAATTGTCATAACCGGTCTTTCGGGTTCAGGAAAGTCATCTTTAGCTTTTGACACTATTTATGCAGAGGGTCAAAGGCGTTATGTTGAGTCGCTTTCTGCCTATGCCAGGCAATTTTTATCAATGATGGAAAAACCGGATGTTGATCATATTGAAGGCTTATCTCCCGCTATTTCAATTGAGCAAAAATCCACATCTCACAACCCTCGTTCCACGGTCGGCACGATTACCGAGATTTACGATTATTTAAGGCTATTGTTTGCTCGCGCCGGGACGCCTTGTTGCCCCGAACATAAGATTTCTCTGGAAGCGCAAACGATTAGCCAAATGGTTGATTTAATATTGGCGCAGCCTCAGGATCAACGATGGATGTTGCTTGCGCCTTTTGTGAATTCGCGTAAGGGCGAATATATTCAACTATTCGATGATTTGCGCGCCCAGGGTTATATCAGAGCGCGTATTGATGGCGAAATCTATGACTTGGATGAGTCGCCTACACTCGACGCTAAAAAAAAACATACCATCGAGGTTATCGTAGACCGGTTTAAAATTCGCAGTGATATTGCATTGCGCTTGTCAGAATCGTTGGAAACAGTGTTGCGTTTGACAGATGGTATTGCGATTGCCATTTGTCTTGACAATGGTGAAGAATTACTTTTTTCCGAGCGTTATGCCTGCCGTCATTGCGGTTATAGTTTGACCGAGCTCGAGCCCCGTATCTTTTCTTTCAACAACCCGAAAGGCGCTTGTCCGAGTTGCGATGGCCTGGGGGTAAAACAACATTTTGATCCTGACTTAATTGTTCACAATCCCGACATTAGCCTTGCCGGTGGCGCAATTAGAGGCTGGGATCGCCGGAATGCTTATTATTATCAAATTATTTGCTCGTTAGCTAAGCACTACAAGTTTGATCCTGAAGCGCCTTTTTCTCAATTGCCTGACACGATCAGAAATATTATTTTTTATGGCAGTGGTGACGAAATCATTGAGTTTAGCTATCTCAATGGCATGTCATCCTCGGTAAAGAAACGTCATTCTTTTGAAGGCATTGTTGCCAATATGGAAAGGCGTTACCGCGAGACCGATTCGCAAATGGTGCGCGAAGAGCTAGCAAAGTATTTAGCGAATAAAACTTGTACTGCCTGCGAAGGCGCCAGGTTGAATAAAAGCGCTAGACATGTTTTTATCGAAAACCGAAGCATACATCAAATTACAGCGCTTCCGATCAGGATAGCGCTGAGTTTTTTTCGTGATCTTAGCCTGCCAGGCAAACGGGGCGAGATTTCGGTAAAAATCATTAAGGAAATTCAGGAAAGGTTGGAGTTTTTAGTCAATGTAGGCTTGGATTATTTGACTTTGGATCGAAGCGCGGAAACACTTTCTGGCGGTGAGGCCCAGCGTATTCGTTTGGCGAGTCAAATTGGCGCAGGTTTGGTAGGCGTGATGTATGTGCTTGACGAACCGTCGATCGGCTTGCATCAACGCGATAATCAGCGCTTGCTGAATACTTTGTTTCGTTTGCGCGACTTGGGCAATACGGTAATTGTCGTTGAACATGATGAAGACGCTATTCGATCAGCAGATTATATTGTTGATATTGGCCCGGGCGCTGGTGTTCATGGAGGTCATGTTGTTGCGCAGGGCTCGCTGGAAGCTATTGTCAACAATACGGCATCGATTACGGGCCAATATTTATCGGGCCATCTCGCCATTGATGTGCCTAGTTTACTAACGCCCGTTGATAGCGCTAGGAAGATAGTTATTCGGAATGCTCGCGGCAATAATTTAAAAAATGTTGATATTGCTTTTCCGGTTGGGTTATTAACTTGTGTGACTGGTGTATCCGGTTCTGGTAAGTCAACGCTGGTAAACGACACTTTATACTGTCATGCCGCACGCATGATTAATCATGCCAGTGTTAAACCGGCGCTTTGTGACGCTGTTGAAGGATTGGAACATTTCGACAAGGTGGTTGACATCGATCAGAGTCCTATTGGCCGGACGCCGCGCTCAAATCCGGCTACTTACACGGGGCTATTTACTACTATTAGAGAGTTGTTCGCGGCTACGCCAGAAGCGCGTTCACGCGGCTATACGCCAGGTCGCTTTAGTTTTAATGTGAAAGGTGGTCGATGCGAAGCTTGTGCCGGTGATGGTGTAATCAAAGTAGAAATGCATTTTTTACCGGATATCTATGTCCATTGCGATATTTGTCATGGCAAGCGGTACAATCGCGAAACACTCGAGATACGCTACAAAGGGAAAACCATATACGAAGTTTTGGACATGACTGTCGAGGACGCTGCCGATTTTTTTGTAGCAGTGCCGGCATTGGCTCGAAAGCTGCAAACTTTGGCTGAAGTTGGTCTCAGCTATATTACTTTAGGGCAAAATGCGACAACTCTTTCAGGGGGCGAGGCGCAACGGGTAAAATTGGCTAAAGAGTTATCTAAACGCGATACGGGTAAGACTTTATATATCCTGGATGAGCCGACAACGGGGCTGCATTTTCATGATATTAAGCAACTGTTGAAAGTGCTACATATGTTACGTGATCACGGCAACACGGTTATTGTGATAGAACATAATCTTGATGTTATTAAAACAGCGGATTGGTTAATCGATATGGGGCCAGAAGGCGGCGATGGCGGCGGAGCTGTTGTTGCTGAAGGAACACCGAAGCAGGTTGCTTCGCATTCTTCCTCCCATACAGGGAGGTTTTTAAAACGTTTGCTTTTGGAGTAGGAGTCGAGAGTTGGCTAAAACTAAAGAATACCCAGGCTTGTTGCCTGGGTAAGCCTCTTTAGTCAATGGTTTTGCTGTAGAGCTTTCTTGCTTGAATTATTTTTTGTTTTTCTTTTGCGGTAATGTTTTTAAGTAATAAATGAGCGCAGCTGACTGCAATTGCAAAAAAGCCTGCTAAAGCGATGTTTATGATCATGCGTACCTACTTATAACGATGATTAGATTTGTGAACCGGAAAAATGACTAAGAAAACGGCTGGTCTGGGCGCGGTTGCTTTATTTCGCCATTCATTTTAGGTCAGATTGGATCTGAATTTTGCGTGGGTAATCACGAATATCAAACTCGAGCGATTCGAGAACTTATCTTGCTTATCTGCAATTTAGAGCGGCCTTGTAAGATTATGCGTACTTAGGGGTATAATTAACCTTTTTATGGTATAAAATTGGCCTATGGTGCAAAAGCTTTACATTCAAACTAATGGCTGTCAGATGAATGAATATGATTCTGACAAAATGCGTGATGTACTTCATGCATCGCATGGCCTTGAATTAGTTGATGACCCTCAAAAAGCGGATGTTTTGCTGTTAAATACCTGTTCAATAAGGGAAAAAGCGCAGGAGAAAGTTTTTTCGGCATTGGGTGTATGGCGCAAAATTAAAGCCGAACGACCCGATATCATAATTGGTGTCGGCGGTTGTGTTGCCAGCCAGGAAGGTGCGGCTATTCAAGATCGTGCACCTTACGTCGATATCGTTTTTGGGCCGCAAACCTTACATCGCTTGCCGCAGCTTTTAGATAAGGCGCGCACAAAACAACAAGCTGTTGTCGACATTTCTTTTCCTGAAATAGAAAAATTCGATTCTTTACCTGAACCACGGGCCGAAGGTCCAAAAGCTTTTGTATCGATCATGGAGGGTTGCAGTAAATACTGTTCTTTCTGTGTTGTTCCCTATACCCGTGGCGAAGAAATTAGTCGGCCCTTAGCTGATGTCATTGCTGAAATAGCCGCGCTAGCAAAGCAAGGCGTCAGAGAGGTTAACTTACTGGGTCAAAATGTCAATGCATATCGCGGGGTCATGGCGGATGGCGATATTGCCGATTTTGCTTTGTTGCTGCATTATGTTGCGGCTGTTAAAGGAATTGACCGTATTCGGTTTACCACGTCACATCCGCTTGAGTTTACTGATGGCTTGATTGAAGCATTTGCTGAATTGCCTCAATTGGTCGATCATTTGCACTTGCCCGTGCAAAGTGGCAGCGATCGTATTCTAAAACTGATGAAGCGCGGTCATGTTCGCGCCAACTATATCGAAACTATAGATAAACTACGCGCTGTGCGTCCAAATATTAGTTTGTCCTCTGATTTTATTATTGGATTTCCAGGTGAAACGGAGCAAGACTTTTTAGATACCATGTCTTTAATTGAGACAATCGGTTTCGATTTATCCTTTAGCTTCATTTATAGCCCGCGTCCTGGAACACCCGCCGCAGACTTGCCCGACGATGTGCCATTAAGCGTTAAAAAGCAGCGTCTTGAGCTTTTTCAAAAACGCATTAATGAAATGGCGGCGGCTATTTCATTAAAAATGGTCAATACAACTCAAACCGTTTTAGTTGAAGGAAGGTCGAAAAAGAACCCTCTTCAAATGCAAGGACGCACTGAAAATAACCGGGTTGTAAATTTCGTTGCGCATCCTCGTTTGATAGGCCAATTTGTTGATGTATTGATTACAGAAGCTTTGCCTAACTCCTTAAGAGGGCGCTTGGTTGATTCATCCTTGGAAAAAATCGTTGTCAACAGTTAGTTTATTTGGTCTATGACGTCTCAGGAGCTTTTCCTGCAGCCTGCTGATAACGATAGGCTATCCAATTTTTGCGGTCAGTTCGATATTCATTTGCGGCAAATAGAGGCCCGGCTTCAGGTTCAGATAGCGAACCGAGGCAATCAATTTCGAATCACAGGTACTGACCAATCCGTTAAAGCGGCGTGTGCCGTTATGCAAAAACTATTTGACAGCACTGAAAAAGAATTTTTAACCTCGGAGTTGATACACTTGGCAATGCAAGACTCTTCAATCGACGAAATGTTGGAACCTATCGAAGCCCCTGAGCAACAGCTAGTAAGCATTAAAACCAAACGAGGCTTGATTAGAGGCCGGGGTGTTAATCAACAGAATTATCTAAAAAAAATCACGAGCCACGATATTAATTTTGGTGTTGGGCCGGCGGGAACCGGAAAAACCTATCTTGCAGTCGCCTGCGCCATTGAAGCATTGCAAAATGAAAAAGTAAGTAAAATTATACTTGTTCGCCCTGCTGTGGAGGCTGGAGAAAAGCTAGGTTTTCTTCCAGGCGATATGGCGCAAAAAGTCGATCCTTATCTGCGGCCATTGTATGATGCCTTATATGAAATGCTGGGCTTTGATCGCGTTGAAAAGATGATCGATCGCGGTGTAATAGAAGTTGCGCCTTTGGCCTTTATGCGAGGCAGAACGCTTAACGATGCCTTTATCATTTTGGACGAAGCGCAGAACACGACCGTAGAGCAAATTAAAATGTTTTTGACTCGTGTCGGTTTTGGTTCGACAGCTGTGGTCACCGGTGATATTACGCAAATCGATTTGCCCTCTGAAAAAATGTCTGGTTTACGTCATGTTCTCGATGTTTTAAAAGACGTGGAAGGAATCAGCTTTACCTTTTTTAATGCTCGCGACGTTGTTAGACATCCTTTGGTTCAACGAATTGTGTCTGCATACGAGGCTTATGATAAAAAGCATAAAACCACTGAATAATGAATTTTGTTGAGCTACAGATAGCTGTCGAATCTGAAGTTCTGCCCAGTGAGCAGCAAATTCAAGCTTGGATTGACGCCGCGCTTGAAGAAATTTCTCAAGACACGGAGATTGTCATTCGAGTCGTCGATGAGACGGAAATGGCTCAACTCAATCAACAATACCGTGATAAGCAAGGACCTACCAATATCCTAAGTTTTCCTTTCGAGGCGCCGCCAGGCCTGCCTTCCATGCCGATTAGATTATTAGGCGACCTGGTTATTTGTGCGCTAATCGTAGAACGTGAAGCAAAAGCCCAAAAGAAAAGCATTGAACATCATTGGGCGCACATCATTGTACACGGTGTTTTGCATTTACTGGGTTATGACCATATTGCGGAAGCTGAAGCCGATAGAATGGAAGCCAAAGAAATAACTATCTTAAAACGATTCAATATCAATAATCCCTATATTTATGAGGTATGACGCCGATGAGCGATGATCAACCCCCAAGTAGGCACTCCCCGCAGAAAAGCTGGATAGAGAGAATTAGCCAGCTTCTGACTGGGGAGCCGCACGACCTTGATGATTTACTTGAAATTTTACGAGATGCCCGAGAAAACCATTTATTGGATGCTGACGCATTATCAATGATTGAAGGCGCATTACAGGTTTCCCAAATGCGCGTTCGAGATATTATGATTCCAAGGGCGCAAATGGTGGTAGTGCCTCACGATGCCGAATTGGAGACGATATTTCCGTTAGTGACGGAATTTGGCCATTCTAGGTATCCGGTTATCGAAGATGATCGGACTAAAGTAATCGGAATTTTGCTAGCCAAGGACTTGTTAGCGCATGCTTTGCAAAATAAAACGCTTAAAGTCGCTGAAATTATGCGTTCGGCGAGTGTGGTTCCAGAGAGTAAACGATTGAATGTGCTTTTGAAAGAACTGCGGACGCAGGGACATCATATGTCGATTGTTGTTGATGAATATGGTCAGTCAGCGGGCTTGGTGACCATTGAAGATGTGTTAGAGCAAATTGTGGGTGAAATCGAAGATGAGCACGACGATCAAGAAGACGAAGGTTATATTTCGCAGCGCAGCGAGCATGAATATATTATCAAAGCCCTGACGCCGATTGAGGACTTCGACGATTATTTTTCTACCCGATTCGCCACTGATGAGTACGATACTGTGGGCGGGTTTATTGTCCATCAGCTTGAGCACATGCCGAAAAAAGGCGAGAGCCTGGTGCTGGACGATTTTCGTTTCGAAGTCATCCGGGCCGATACCCGGCGAGTGCATTTGATTAAACTTAAACGCTTAGATAACTGAGGACTATCGTATGATTAAGCCTACAGTGCTGGTTACCGGGGGCGCAGGCTATATTGGCAGTCATGCCTGCTTGGAGTTATTGCAAGCCGGCTTTGATGTGGTTGTGGTCGATAATCTATCAAATAGCAAACAGGAATCCTTGGCGCGAGTACAACGAATAACGGGAAAGTCTTTGGTTTTTTTTCACGTTGATATTCGAGACCGACCTGCGTTAACTGAAATCTTTGCTGGTCAGCCGATAACGGCGGTTATGCATTTTGCCGGTTTAAAAGCAGTCGGCGAATCTTGCGAGCAGCCTTTAAATTATTATCAGAACAATGTCTATGGCTCTCTTGTGCTGACTGAAGTCATGCAGGAAGCAGGCGTAAAGTGTTTGGTTTTTAGCTCTTCCGCTACGGTTTACGGTGAAGCGGCGATTAACCAGTATTCGGAAAATTTTCCTTTAGGGCCGATTAATCCGTATGGCCGTTCAAAAGCGATGATTGAGGATATTCTAAGAGATTTGGCGGCATCCGATAGCATCACGAAAAGCCGCAATCCCTGGAAGATTGCTTTGCTGCGTTATTTTAATCCGATTGGAGCGCATCGGAGCGGCCTGATCGGCGAAGACCCGAATGGCATCCCGAATAATCTGTTGCCTTATGTTTCCCAGGTCGCTATCGGTAAACTGGCGCAATTATCTGTTTTCGGTAATGATTATCCAACCCGAGATGGAACAGGCGTTAGAGATTATATTCATGTCGTTGATTTGGTTAAGGGTCATCTGAAGGCTATAACGGCTTTGCAAAGCGAAAAGTTTAGCTTGGGCGGGTGCCGAGCCTATAATTTGGGAGCGGGCAGAGGTTACAGTGTACTGGAAATTATAGAAACTTTCGAACGCGTAACCGGCAGAAAAGTCAACTATAAAATCGGGCCGAGACGAGCGGGTGATCTTGCTGAATGTTTTGCCAATCCAGAATTAGCGCGGCAAGAACTTGGCTGGAAAGTTGAAAAGAATCTTGAGGATATGATTGCTGACGCTTGGAATTGGCAAATCAAAAACCCTCGTGGCTATGAATAGCAGTGATAAATTTTGGACGCAACCTAAAATACACAGGGTGATCAGCCAATAGCGTCAGGCAATTGGCTTTAAATATCATTCCGATGCTTATTGCTTTCTATGGGGACTTCGCAAATAAGCGTCTGATTGCATTTCGACCAATCTGGAGACGGTGCGGCCGAATTCAAAAGAACCATCGCCTTCGTTATACAGCTCGTGTGCGGGCACTTCGGCAGTACAGATCAATTTAACTTTATGTTCGTAAAGCGTATCGATTAAGGTGACAAATCGTTTGGCTTCATTGCGCTTGTCCGCAGTTAGTTGCGGGATGTTGGTGATGATTAGGGTATCGAAATGATTGGAGATTTCGCGATAATCCGCTGCTCCCAAGGCGTCGACGCAAAGCTGATCAAATGAGGCGAGCGCCAGGTTGTTGTGAGCGGACGCCAGATAGACCGGCCTGCCCAGTACCGATAGAATTTTAGGATTTGTTGGCGAGCAATGGCTGATCGCTTGATAACGGTTTTGGACAAATTCGTCGGCTTGTTGATCTAGCGGGAAGTAGTAATGCGTCATTGCGCTTGGCAGATGCTCTAGGCGGAAGTCTTTTTGGGCCGCGAGTTCAATAATTTCTGCTTCGCCTTGCAAGATTTTGATGAAAAATAGAAATTGCTCGCGTTGCAAGCCGCCCTGGTAAAGTTCGCTTGGATGGCGGTTGGAAGTCATCACGGCTGTAACGCCAAAATCAAACAATTTACTGAACAAACGTCCAAGAATCATTGCATCGGCGATGTCAGTCACATGGAACTCGTCAAAGCATAAAAGCGTTGTTGTTTTTTTGATTTGCTTAGCTAACGCCGAAATGGCGTCGGTTTCTTTTTGAAAACGGCATTCATGAATGAAGGCATGAACTTCCAGCATAAAGGCGTTGAAATGCACCCGGCGCTTTGTTGGGAGGGGACATGCTTCGTAGAACATCTCCATTAACATGGATTTGCCGCGGCCTACGCCGCCAAAAATATAAACGCTGCGGCATTTGGGCGGCTTTGCGGACCACCACTTTAAGCGCAGAGATTGCTTTTTATAGTTGGCTGCAGAAACCAATTGCTCAAGCAGTTGTTGCAGATAATTAACAGCCTCTAATTGAGCATCATCATGCTGAAGATGATTGCGCGCGACTTTTGCATTATAAAGCTGGGTCAATAGCCCGGTAACAAGGGGAAACGGGTTTTCAGAATCAGGAGAGAAGCTAATCTCTCGAATCAGTTTGTTTAGCATGCAAAGATGTTAGAAACAGAGCATCGCCAGGGGGCGAGCGAGCCTAGTTCTCTCCCTCTGGCAAGGCAGCACTTTTAGGCCAGCGCTCTTTTTCGGTAATTTTCCATTTGATCGAAATTCAGATAGCGATAAGTATCTGAAGCGGTTTGGCTGATTTGCCGGGCATAGTCCATGTATTCCTGAACGCTTGGGATCTTGCCTAAAATAGAGCAAACAGCGGCTAATTCTGCAGAGCCCAGATATACCTTGGCGCCGTTGCCCAAGCGGTTGGGAAAGTTTCGCGTCGACGTTGAAACAACAGTCGAGTTTTCCGCGACGCGGGCTTGATTGCCCATGCAGAGTGAGCAGCCGGGCATTTCCATGCGAGCGCCCGCTTTGCCAAAAGTGCCGTAATAGCCTTCTTCGGTTAACTGGTGCTGATCCATTTTGGTGGGTGGCGCAATCCATAAACGAGAGGGCAAATCGCCTTTTTGCTGCTCTAGCAACTTTCCGGCCGCGCGGAAATGGCCAATGTTGGTCATGCACGAGCCGAGAAATACTTCATCGATTTTGGTGCCGGCCACTGCTGACAGCGGTTTAATATCGTCTGGATCGTTAGGGCAGGCCAATAATGGCTCATCGATTTCATCCATGTCGATTTCAATGATTTCGTAATAATCGGCGTTGGCGTCAGCCTGCAATAACACCGGATTGTCCAGCCATGCCTGCATGTTGTTGATCCGGCGTTCTAAGGTGCGGGCATCGCCATAGCCTTCTGCAATCATCCATTTGAGTAAAGCGATATTGGAATTGAGATATTCTCGAATCGGCGCTTCATTCAAGCGGATGGTGCAACCGCCGGCAGATCGCTCGGCCGAAGCGTCCGATAGTTCAAAGGCCTGTTCCACTTTTAAATCGGGCAAGCCTTCAATTTCCAAAATCCGGCCTGAAAAAACATTCTTTTTGCCTTTTTTGTCCAGGGTTAGTAGTCCCCGTTGCAAAGCCACGTAAGGAATAGCGTTAACCATATCGCGCAAAGTGATGCCGGGTTGCATGTTGCCTTTGAAACGCACAAGAACTGATTCCGGCATATCCAGAGGCATGACGCCGGTGGCGGCGGCGAAGGCGACTAAACCGGATCCGGCGGGAAAGGAAATGCCAATCGGAAACCGTGTATGTGAATCGCCGCCTGTTCCAACCGTGTCTGGCAGCAGCATGCGATTTAGCCATGAATGAATGATGCCATCGCCCGGACGAAGAGAAACGCCACCCCGATTCATGATGAAATCCGGCAATGAGTGCTGCATGGCAATATCAACTGGTTTTGGATAGGCTGCGGTATGGCAAAAAGACTGCATTACCAGGTCCGCCGAAAAACCCAGGCAGGCTAAGTCTTTCAATTCATCGCGGGTCATCGGGCCAGTGGTGTCTTGCGAACCCACGGTGGTCATGCGCGGCTCGCAATAGGTATTGGGCCTTATACCTTCAACGCCACAGGCTTTGCCGACTATTTTTTGCGCCAATGTAAAGCCTTTGGCTTTGCCGTTCTGAGCTTCTTTTTGCTCGCTCGGTCGGCGGAACACAGGCGATGAGCCTAGGCCCAGAAATCTGCGTGCCCGCTCTGTTAGACCCCGGCCAATGATCAAAGCAATGCGGCCGCCGGCCTGAACTTCGTCAAGCAGAATTTCGGTTTTTAATTTAAATTTACTGATGGTTTCATCGCTATTGTGGCGTTTGACCAAGCCTTCGTAGGGAAAAATATCAATGACGTCGCCCATTGCCATGCCTGTGACGTCGCATTCAAATGGCAATGCGCCTGAGTCTTCCATGGTGTTGAAGAAAATCGGCGCGATTTTGCCGCCAATGCAGACGCCGCCTTCGCGTTTGTTCGGAATAAAGGGAATGTCGCTGCCCATGTGCCAAAGCACAGAATTGGTCGCGGACTTCCGCGAAGAACCCGTGCCCACGACGTCGCCGACATAAGCGACTGGGAAGCCTTGTTGTTTTAATTCGGCTATTTGTTGTTCGGCGTTGTGAATGCCTTCACGCGGAATTTTCAGCATGGCTTTGGCATGCAGCGGAATATCAGGCCGCGACCAGGCGTCTGGAGCGGGCGATAAGTCATCCGTATTGGTTTCCCCAGTGACTTTAAAAACAGTAAGCGTCAATTTTTCTGGCACAGGCGATTTGCTGGTAAACCACTCCGCATCAGCCCAGGACTGGATGACTTGCTTGGCAAATGCATTGCCGGCTTGGGCTTTTTCCTGAACATCATGAAAAGCGTCAAAGATTAATAAAGTGTGCGACAGGCCGTCAGCGGCGATCGGCGCCAGTTCAGGATGATCAAGCAGCGCGATCAGAGGGGCTACATTATAGCCGCCGAGCATCGTGCCCAATAACGCGGTGGCGTCGGCAGGCGTCAAAATAGGGGACTGAGCCTGATTATTTGCAATTGCGGTTAAAAAGCCGGCTTTGACATAGGCGGCTTCATCAACACCTGCTGGAATCCGGTTGGCTAATAGATCTAAAAGAAATTCTTCTTCGCCAGCCGGTGGCTGTTTGATCAGATCAATTAACGCGGCAGCTTGTCCCGCGTCGAGTGGTTTGGGTGCAATGCCTTCGGCGGCTCGTTCTGCAACATGTTTACGGTAACTTTCTAACATGAGAACTCTCTCGGTTTGCTAAAGTGGTTTATGCTCATGATGGACAATCAATCTGAGCGCTGAGTTGCATAAACAATTCTTTACAGCTAAGTTAAATTTCAGGGTGAATTGCCAGTGGCCAAGGTTATTTCAGCGCGGCGACAATTGCGTTGCCCATTTCAATCGTTCCGGCTTTTGCAGATGGATTCAAATCGGGCGTGACAAACAGGCCTTCATTAATAACAGTTTCAACAGCTTTGATAACCCGTTCAGCAGCCTCATGCTCACCGAGGTAGTTGAGCATCATAGCGCCTGCCATAATGACTGCCGTTGGATTGGCTAGGTTTTTACCGGCGATGTCGGGCGCGCTGCCATGAACCGCTTCAAATAAAGCCGCGTCGTCACCAATATTGGCGCCTGGAATCAAACCGAGACCGCCTACCAAGCCAGCAGTCAGATCAGACAGAATGTCACCGAACATATTGGTGCAGACGATGACGTCAAATTGATTGGGGTCCATGACCAGGTGCATACAGGCCGCATCAATGATTTTTTCGTCAAATTGAATGTCTGGATAGCGTGCGGCGGTTTCTCGCGCGACGTCCAGAAACAATCCCTGCGTGTATTTCAAGATATTCGCCTTATGACAAACCGTTACTTTTTTTCGATTGTTGTCGCGGGCATATTTGAAGGCGTAATCGATCACGCGCTGGGAGCCGCTTCGGGTAACCACGGCCAGGCTTTCGGCAATATCTTTTTTAGGTGTTAGATAATGTTCAAGTCCGGCGTAAAGACCCTCGGTATTTTCTCGAACGATGACGATATCGACATCATCAAAACGGGTTTTGACGCCAGCCCAGCTTTTGGCCGGCCTAACGTTGGCGTAAAGTTCATATATTTGTCTTAAGGCGACGTTGATGCTTCTAAAGCCGGTGCCGACAACGGTGGTTAGCGGGCCTTTAAAAGCCAGACGGCTTTTATCGATCGCTTCCATAGTGGCGTCTGGCAATGGCGTTCCGAATTTTTCAAAAGCGCTCATGCCGGCGTAGGCTTCTTGCCATTCAATCGTTACGCCGGATGCGTCAATGACTTTAACGGCTTCGTCCATGATGGATGGGCCAATTCCATCGCCTTTAATTAAGGTCACAACGTGCATTCGGGTCTCCCTGGAAATAAGTCAAAATTGAATAACAGTTAGCGGTTAACTAAAGCAATTAACAAATTATAGAGCTTTCAACCTGCTTTGATCCATACGATCTGGTCAAATAGTTTCAGTTAAGACAAATCAAGCGGTATTTGTTATGATGCCTCAACTTAATTCTTGCAGGAGTCGTTATGCCTAGTCCGGTTCTTACGCCGCCGTCAGACGGCAGCCCAATTCGCATGCAAAACGGGAAACTGATTGTGCCGGATAACCCGATTATTCCCTTTATCGAAGGCGACGGCACGGGGCCTGATATTTGGCGGGCCACCGTACGTGTGTTGGATGCCGCAGTAGCATGGGCCTATGCCGGACGAAGAAAAATTCATTGGCTGGAAGTTTATGCCGGAGAAAAAGCCAATCGGCTTTTTGATACCTGGCTTCCTGATGAAACCGTCGAGGCTTGCCGGAACTATTTGGTGTCGATTAAAGGCCCCTTAACTACGCCGATCGGTGGCGGTATACGTTCGCTGAACGTCGCCTTGCGGCAATTGTTAGATATGTATGTTTGCTTGCGTCCGGTTCGTTGGTTTAAAGGCGTGCCATCACCGGTTAAGCGACCTGATCTGGTCGATATGGTGATTTTTCGGGAAAACACCGAAGATATTTATGCCGGTGTCGAATTTGAGCAAGGCAGCGTTGAAACCAAGCTGTTTTTGCAGCTGTTACAAGAACATTTTCCGAAGCAATTCGGCAAAATCCGTTTTCCCGAAAGCTCAGGCATTGGGGTCAAGCCGGTTTCTCGCGAAGGCACGGAGCGCTTGGTGCGCGCGGCAATCGATTACGCAATCGTTAATAAACGTAAAAGCGTCACGATTGTCCATAAAGGTAATATCATGAAATTTACCGAAGGCGCGTTCCGTAATTGGGCTTACGCATTGGCGGAACGGGAATATCCAAAGCAGACCTACACTTGGGGGCAATGGGAAAAAACCAAGGCTTCAGCAGGTGAGTCAGCGGCTAACAAAGAGCAGGCCGACGCCCTGGCCAGCGGTCGAATCTTGATTAAAGATGCGATCGCCGATATTACCTTGCAGCAGGTACTTACCCGTCCGGATGATTTTGACGTTATCGCCACATTAAATTTGAACGGCGATTATTTGTCCGATGCGCTGGCGGCGCAGGTGGGCGGCATCGGTATAGCGCCTGGCGGTAATATCAACTATGCCAGTGGTACAGCGGTGTTTGAGGCAACTCATGGGACGGCTCCGAAATACGCCAATCTGGACAGGGTTAATCCAGGTTCGCTGATTTTGTCAGGCGAAATGATGTTGCGTTATCTTGGCTGGACAGAAGCGGCTGATGCGATTATTAGCGCCATGGACGCAACGATTGCCAGCAAACGCGTGACCTATGATTTTGCGCGCTTGATGGATCAAGCGACAGAAATTAAATGCAGCGAATTCGCCGACGTTTTAATCGCTAATTTGTTGAAAGCCAGGCATGATGGATGACAAGCTTGAAGCGATGCTGGCTGCTACGTTAAAGTAACTGCTTTGCTGCAAGCGCTTAAGAAGTTTGCAAAGCTATTTGGAATCCTACCCAAACAGGGTTCTGACGATAGGAAAAGTTTGAGGAAATACATGTGGCTGTTATAACAATATCCCCGGAACAAATTACCAGAAAAAGGCGTAAAGGGCCGAAAGGACACGCGGTCGATTCCGGCGCGCTCGCCGATATACAGGCATTATTGGGCGATGAATCGCGGCAGCGAGATTTGTTAATCGAGCATTTGCATAAAATTCAGGATCGTTATCATCATATTGCAGTAAAGCACTTAGTTGCGCTGGCTTATGAAATGAACTTATCGACGGCCGAAGTCTATGAAGTGGCTTCTTTTTATCATCATTTTGATGTGGTCAAGGAAGGTCAGACGCCGCCGCCTGTTTTAACCGTTCGAGTTTGTCAATCATTGACTTGTGCTATGTTGGGTGGCAAGGAGTTGTCGGATGCCTTGCAGGCGGGTTTGGGCGACCATGTTCGGATTCAGAAAGTGCCTTGTGTCGGCCGTTGCCAGCATGCGCCGGTTGCTGTGGTCGTTCAGAATCCGATTGACCAGGCTTCCTTAGAGTCAGTGACGGCCGCTGTCGCTAGCCAAGCGATCAAGGCCGAAGTGATGCGCTATATCAGCTTTGACGATTACAAAAAAGCCGGCGGCTATCAAACGCTGAATCGGATGCTTGAAGGCAAAATAGACGTTGAAAGCATCATCCAGAAAATGGAGAATTCCGGATTGCGCGGCTTAGGCGGCGCGGGTTTTCCGGCGGGTAGAAAATGGCGCATTGTGCGGGCTTATCAAGGCCCGCGTTTGATGGCGGTTAATATTGACGAAGGCGAGCCCGGCACATTTAAGGACCGGCATTACTTGGAGCAAGACCCGCATCGATTTTTGGAAGGCATGCTGATCGCTGCGCTGACGGTCGGTTGCGATGAAATTTATGTGTACTTGCGTGATGAATATGCCGGCTGTCGTGAAATTTTGAGCAAAGAGATTGCTCAATTGCAAAATAACCCGCCTTCGGACGTTTATCGGCTACCGCCGATTCATCTTCGTCGTGGAGCGGGCGCGTATATATGCGGCGAAGAGTCGGCCATGGTCGAGTCAATAGAAGGCAAGCGCGGTATGCCGCGATTAAGGCCGCCATTTCTTGCTCAGGTTGGGCTTTTTGGTCGGCCAACCTTAGAACACAATATGGAAACTTGCTTTTGGGTGAGGGATATTGTCGAAAAAGGCCCCGAGTGGTTTGCATCACAGGGCAGGAATGGCCGCAAAGGCTTGCGTTCGTTTTCTATTTCCGGTCGAGTAAACAAGCCTGGCGTGCATTTGACGCCAGCCGGCATCACCGTTCGCGAATTGATTGACGAGTATTGCGGCGGCATGCAGGAGGGGCATGAGTTCTATGGCTATTTTCCGGGCGGCGCATCCGGCGGCATTTTGCCGGCCAGTATGGGCGATATTCCAATGGATTTCGATACGCTGAATCCTTATGGCTGTTTTATTGGTTCGGCGGCAGTGGTGATTTTTTCTAAACAAGACAGCGCTCGGGCGCTTGCCTTGAACGCGATGGAGTTTTTCGAGGATGAATCTTGCGGTCAGTGTACGCCCTGCCGGGTAGGAACAGCTAAAGCAGTGGTTCTGATGAAAGAAAAAGTTTGGAACCAGGAGCTACTGGAAGAACTCTCGTCGGTAATGGTGGATGCGTCTATCTGCGGATTGGGGCAAGCAGCGCCAAATCCATTGCGCTGTGTGATGAAATATTTTCCAGATGAGTTGTAATTTTTTGTTAAGAGGATAAGCGATGGCTGCAAATCCAGAGTATTTGAATAATCCTTCAGTTAATTTTCTGTTAGATGGCGAAGCGATGGCGGCCTTCGAGCATGAGACGATTCTGCAGGCAGCCAAGCGCCAAGGCAAGGAAATTCCCCATCTATGCTACAAAGAGGGCTTACGCCCTGACGGCAATTGCCGGGCTTGTGTCGTTGAGATTGAAGGTGAGCGCACCTTAGCGCCTTCCTGCTGCCGTAAACCGGCTGAAGGCATGAAAATTCAAGCGCAAAGCACCAGGGCTGTGAAGTCGCAAAAAATGGTTGTGGAATTGCTGAAATCGGATATGCCGGATCAGAGTCAATCGCCTTATCGGCTTGATTCCGAACTGGATAGCTGGGCTGACAAACTCAAAGTCGGCGTGCCGCGTTTTCGTAGCCGCTCCCAGCCCGCCCCCGATCTCTCGCATCCTGCGATGGCGGTCAATCTGGATGCGTGCATTCAGTGCACGCGCTGCGTTCGCGCCTGTAGAGAAGAGCAGATGAATGACGTGATTGGTTATGCCAAGCGCAGCGCGCATGCTGAAATTGTTTTTGATATTGGCGATCCAATGGGCGCGAGCAGCTGCGTGGCCTGTGGCGAGTGCGTGCAGGCCTGCCCGACGGGCGCTTTGATGCCGGCCAATGAAGTGGGTCTGCAGAAGGCTGACAAAACCGTTAATTCGACCTGTCCTTATTGCGGGGTCGGTTGCTTGATCAAATACCATGTCAAGGACAATAAGATTCTGTATACCGAAGGCCGCGACGGTTATACCAATCATTTCCGTCTATGTGTCAAAGGCAGATTCGGGTTTAATTATATCGACAATCCCTTGCGTTTGACCAAACCCTTGATTCGTCGCGCTGGTGTCGCCAAAACTACCGAATTGCTGGATCCGAACGATCTTGACAAGGTATTTCGCGAAGCCAGCTGGGAAGAAGCGCTTGATTTTGCGGCCAGTGGCTTAAAGAAAATTCGAGATGAAAAAGGCAAGAAAGCCCTGGCAGGTCTAGGTTCTGCCAAAGGCAGCAATGAAGAAGCTTATTTGTTTCAGAAGCTGGTGCGCACGGGTTTTGGCTCCAACAATGTCGATCACTGCACACGCTTATGCCATGCTTCTTCGGTGGTTGCATTGCTGGAGTGCTTGGGTTCTGGCGCCGTGTCCAATCCAGTTTCTGATGCTGCTTTGGCGGAAGTCATCGTGATCATAGGCGCGAATCCGACAGTCAATCATCCGGTCGGCGCCACTTTTATGAAAAATGCGGCGAAACGGGGCGCAAAAATTATTTTAATGGACCCGAACCGCAGTGCGATTGCGAAATATGCGACACATGTTCTGCAATTTCGGCCGGATACCGATGTCGCTTTGCTGAATGGCATTATGCACGTTATTTTGGAAGAAGGTCTGCAAAACGACGAGTATATCGCGAAACACACCGAGAACTTCGAACAGATGCGTCCGCATCTGAGAAATTACAGTCCGGAGCAGGTTGCGCCGATTTGCGGCATCGATCCCGATACCATTCGTGAAGTCGCTCGACTTTATGCGACATCAAAAGGTTCAATCATCTTTTGGGGCATGGGCGTTTCGCAGCATATTCATGGTACCGATAATGCGCGCTGTCTGATTGCTTTGGCCTTGATGACCGGCCAGATTGGCCGGCCGGGTACGGGTTTGCATCCCTTGCGCGGCCAAAACAATGTGCAGGGTGCCTCTGATGTCGGGTTGATTCCGATGGTCTATCCGGATTACGAGCCGGTTGAAAATCCACACTTTCAGGCGAAATACGAAAAATTGTGGGGCGTGCCGTTGGATTCCAAGCGCGGCTTAACCACCGTTGAGATGGTGCACGCCATTTTGCATCATGAAGTTTACGGCATGTATGTCGAAGGTGAAAACCCGGCCATGTCCGATCCGAATCAAAATCATGCTCGGCAAGCCTTCGCCGCGCTTGAGCATTTGCTTGTGCAGGATATTTTCCTGACCGAAACAGCCGGTTTTGCTGACGTGATATTGCCCGCTTCTGCGTTTTATGAAAAAACCGGTACTTTTTCTAATACGGACCGGCGCGTTCAAATGGGAAGGCAGGCGGTGCACCCGCCCGGCGAGGCCAGACAGGATTTATGGATTATTCAGGAAATCGCCAAGCGTTTAGGCTGCAATTGGAATTATCAGGGTCCGCAGGATGTTTTCAATGAGATGCGCGAAGCCATGACCAGTATCGCGGGCATGACTTGGGAGCGCTTGGAAAATGAAGATTCCTTGACCTATCCGCTGGAAAATATCGGCGATCCGGGCCAGCCGATTATTTTTACTCATGGATTTCCTACCGCATCCGGTAAAGGTCGTTTTGTGCCGGCTGAGTTTATTCATGCCGATGAGTTGCCCGATCAGTACTATCCATTGATATTTATTACGGGGCGGCAGCTTGAGCATTGGCACACCGGCAGTATGACCCGGCACTCAGTTACCTTGGATGCGATAGAGCCTGATCCGGTGGTTAATTTTCATCCGAATGATTTGACTGAGCTGGGCATAGAGGCCGGAGGTATTGTGACGGTGGAGTCTCGCCGTGGGCAAATTTCTGCCTATGCCAGAGCCGATAGAGGCATTCAAAAAGGCTGCGTGTTTATGGCCTTTTGCTATAACGAAGCGAGCGCCAATTTATTAACCAATGAAGCCTTGGATCCGTCAGCCAAAATTCCTGAATTTAAATTTTGCGCGGTTAAGGCCAAGCCGGGCGGTGCGATCGCGACGCGAATCAATTAACTCCGGCAAGATCAGCCGTGCATTGTGCATTTTCGAGTTGAAAAAACCTTGATGACCGGGCAAACGGTTTTAGCAGTCGGCGTGGCTAACGCGCGATGCCGAGAAAGTGCGAAGCGCATCGTCTTTTGATTCGCCTAATTATTGCTTATATCGGCGTTGTTCTAATTTGGGCTACAACGCCTTTAGCGATCAAATGGAGTGGAGAAGGGCCGGGGTTTCTGTTTGGAGTGGCCGCGCGGATGACGATTGGCTTTTTTTGTCTGTTTTTTGTCTTGTTAATCGCGTGGCGGCGTTTGCCCTGGAATCGAAAGGCACGCCTAACTTACCTGGCGATAGCGGTACAAATTTATGGTGCGATGCTTTCGACTTACTGGGGGTCGCAGTTTATTCCATCCGGTTGGATTTCGGTTATTTTTGGCTTAACGCCGCTCATTACCGCGGTGTTTGCTTCGTTCTGGCTGGGCGAGCGCAGCTTAACTTGGGATAAGTCTTTTGCCTATCTGATGGGTTTAGCGGGTTTAGTCGTCATGTTTTTTTCCGCCATCCAGTTAAATCATGACGCTGTTTTAGGCATCGCCGCCATATTGCTTGCAGCGTTTTTACAGGCCTTAAGCAGTGTTTGGGTAAAACAAATTGGCGCCAGAATAGCTTCTTTGTTTCAAGTGTCGGGCGGCTTATTGCTTGCGCTGCCGGCTTATATGCTGACTTGGTGGGGTTTTGATGGCGATTGGCCCCAGTCGTTTCCGCTTCGTAGCTGGATGTCAATCGTTTATTTAGGCGTGATCGCGACCACTTTTGGCTTTATTCTATATTATTACTTATTAAGCCACTTGTCCGCCACGCGGGTCGCGCTAATTACTTTTTTAACGCCAGTGTTGTCGTTGATGATTGGCCATGTCGTTAATCATGAGCAAGTCACGATGAAGGTTTTTGTTGGCACCATTTGTATTCTATTTGCGCTTTTTTTACATGTGTTTGGCGGGCGTTTGACGACTTTACCGGCTAAACTGAAATAACGCGACGAGGGTTGAAAGCCTCAGAAATTGCGTTAGATAAAAATAATTCCATCTTGTAGCAATAATGGTTTGCTCAGTTTCCAAAATTAGTGATACCATTTAAATTCCGTTAAGGTATGAGTCGGCTTTAAGTATTGATTAGAGCTGGGTTGATTAAGCCAATTCGTTGGCGTTTTTTAAGTTTAAGAGTGTCATATGTCAGAACAAGTTGTAGGTACCGTTAAGTGGTTCAATGATGAAAAAGGGTTTGGATTTATTGAACAAGAAGGTGGCAAGGATGTTTTTGTGCACCACAGCGCAATTAACGGCACCGGTCGCAAAACATTGCGGGAAGGCCAAAAAGTTACCATGAACGTAACTCAAGGTCAAAAAGGGCCGCAAGCCGAGAATGTAACCCCAGCGTAACAAACTCAAGCCGCGAACCCAAAAGCCAGTCGTTTTTGGGTTCCTCTTCCACATCAACTTCGCGCGATGGCTCTTTCTGGTCTTCGCGACAGTCTTTTTTTGTGGAAAATATAGTTAGTCCTGTGAGGCTAGCTGATTTCTTACTACGAACTCGCAAAGCCTTCTTCACGCCGTTCTAAAAAGCAAGCCGCTTATGTCAGAGTACCGCCTAACGACAACATGGTCAATTCCTGCGCCTGTTGAAAGCGTTTGGAAATCCTTGATTGATACGGGCAGCTGGCCCGATTGGTGGCAATATGTGATTTCGGTTGAACCGATAGCCTCAGGCGATGCTTCAGGGCTTAATACGGTCAAACGCTACCAATGGCGTACTTGTTTGCCTTATCATTTGGCGCTGACGATTTGCGTCACTGAGCTTCAGATTTTACGTTTTGTGGAAGTTGCTGTTTCCGGCGATTTGCAGGGAACAGGCTCTTGCCAACTTAGCTTTCACCCTGAAGTCAAGCGGACGCAAGTTGTTTTTCAGTGGAATGTAAGCACTTGCAAGTTTTGGATGAACTGGCTGCCGGTATTGTCCCGCCCAATTTTTATCTGGAATCACGCTCAAGTCATGCAGGGGGGCGAAATTGGCTTGATTCGCTATTTGTCAGAACCGTCATCGTTCGCCGATGAGTCTAATAACGCCGAAATATGATTGACGAAGGTATCAAATCGATGCCGGATTTTTCTGTGTATAATGCACCATCAGCTCATTAGAAGCTCTCATAACCCAATAAATAAACCAGCAATTCTATGGCGCAATATATCTATTCAATGAATCGGGTGGGCAAGATAGTGCCCCCTAAAAAATATATTCTCAAAGATATTTCCTTATCTTTTTTTCCAGGGGCCAAAATTGGCGTTTTGGGTTTAAATGGTTCTGGTAAATCGACTTTACTGCGCATCATGGCCGGTGTGGATAAGGAAATTGAGGGTGAAGCCATTCCGCAAAAAGGCATTCACATCGGTTATTTGCCGCAAGAACCTCAACTCGACCCCAATAAAACCGTGCGCGGCAATGTCGAAGAGGCAGTCGCTGAGATTAAAGCCATCCTGGATCGCTTTAATGAAGTCAATAATGCCTTTGCAGATCCTGATGCCGATTTTGACTCTTTACTGGCCGAGCAGGCTGATCTTCAGGAGAAAATTGAAGCCGCTGGCGCTTGGGAATTAGAGCGCAAGCTCGACATTGCAGCCGATGCCTTACGCTTGCCGGATTGGGACGCCGATGTCAGCAAATTGTCAGGCGGTGAAAAACGCCGCGTTGCGTTGTGCCGCTTATTGCTTTCCAATCCCGATATGCTGTTATTGGACGAGCCGACCAACCATTTGGACGCTGAATCCGTGGCTTGGCTGGAACGGTTTCTGCACGACTATCCCGGCACTGTGGTTGCGGTAACGCATGACCGCTATTTCTTGGACAATGTGGCAGGATGGATTTTGGAATTGGATCGTGGTTCCGGTATTCCGTGGGAAGGCAATTATTCCAGCTGGCTCGATCAAAAAAGCGCCCGTTTGTTGCAAGAAGAAAAACAGGAATCTTCAAGGCAAAAAGCCATGAAGGCCGAGTTGGAGTGGGTACGCTCCAATCCCAAGGGTCGTCACGCCAAAAGCAAGGCTAGGTTGGCGCGTTTTGAAGAATTGTCTTCAGTCGATGTGCAAAAACGCAATGAAACTCAGGAAATTTATATTCCGCCAGGGCCACGTTTGGGTGATGTGGTCATTGAAGCCGATAACATCGGCAAAGGTTTTGGCGACCGCTTGTTGATCAACAATTTGAGTTTCAAACTGCCGCCCGGCGGCATTGTCGGCATTATCGGGCCAAATGGCGCCGGCAAAACCACGCTGTTTCGGATGATGGCCGGATTAGAGCCACCTGATTCTGGAACATTGACTTTGGGTAAAACCGTGCAGCTAGCCTATGTGGATCAATTGCGCGACAACATGGACCCTAATAAAACGGTTTTTGAAGAAATTTCCGATGGCTTGGATGTCATTACCGTTGGCAAATATGAAACCCCGTCGCGCGCTTATGTTGGGCGCTTTAACTTCAAAGGCCCGGACCAGCAAAAACGGATTGGCGATTTATCCGGCGGTGAGCGTAACCGAGTACATTTGGCTAAATTGCTTAGATCCGGCGGTAATGTCTTATTGTTGGACGAACCGACCAACGATCTGGATGTTGAAACATTACGCGCATTGGAAGAAGCCTTGCTGGCCTTTCCAGGCTGTGCCGTGGTGATTTCGCATGACCGCTGGTTTCTGGATAGGATTGCGACGCATATGCTGGCTTTTGAAGGCGACAGCAATGTTGTTTGGTTTGAAGGCAATTATCAGGATTATGAAGCCGATCGCCATCGCCGCTTAGGCAGCGATGCGGATAATCCACATCGGATCAAATACAAAAAGCTTTCCGCTTAGTTATTAACAAGTCTGGATATGCGCTGGCTGCTTAGAGCAAGTTTGTGTTTTTTCGTTTTGCTGACGCATTTATCGTTTGCCAGCGACGCCAAGCGCGAAGCCAGCTATGCGGACGAATTGGCTAAGACCAAGCCCTTAGGTCAAATGCTATGGCTGGAGGCTGAGGGCAAAAAATTTGCCGGCTTATATGTCGAAACGGAACATCAGTTAGCGAAAGGCACCGTCATGATTTTGCACGATCAGGGTGGCTATCCTAATCAGTTGCAGTTAATCAAAACGTTGCGAACCCAGTTGCCGATGCACGATTGGTCGACACTAGCGTTACAGATGCCGGTCAGAGAAATGCTGGCGCGCACAGACGATTATTATGATTTATTTCCTGAAGCGAAAGCCCGAATCGAAGCAGGCATCAGGTATTTGCAGTCGAACCAGGTCGACAGCATTGTGATGGTTGGATATGGCTTAGGCGCGTCGATGATGCTTTATAGCTTGGCTGAAAAAAATACCGCGGTAAAAGCGCTGGTTGCGGTTAGCCTGTCTGTGCCGGAAACGAATCATCCAGCGACTCAAGTGTTGGAACAAATCAAAAAGATTCAAGTACCCCTGCTGGATTTATTTGCCGTCAACGATCTTCCGAATGTCATAACAACAGCCCGCAACCGGCGATTGGCGGCTATAGCCAACCCGGCTTATCGGCAAGCGGTTATCCATGAAGAAAATCATCTGTTTAGTCATGATGAGGCACTGGCGGTAAAGCGCATCTATAGCTGGATTGAACGGACGATGGGTAGTCTGGCGCCAGCTGCTGGGTCAAACGAAGGCATCAGCAAGCCCTAAGCCGTTCAGGCAACGGTCTTTGGGTTTATACGCATCTGGAAAGTGGCGGGGGGGGGCGTCAAAGATGATAAGGATGCGCCGCTTCAAAGCCATGCACTTTGGCTTTTGTGCTGAAAATCGGCGGCGTCCACGGGTTCTTTTCTTGGCCGACTAAAAAGCCAGCCAGCCAAAGCGCTTGGCTGCGGATCGGCAAAATGTAGGCATACAACTTGCCATTCGGTAATTCAGCGGCATCGCCCAGAGTATAAATAGCTTCATCGGAGGTTTGTAAATACGCATTAACCTGAATGCCTGCACCAGTAGCCAAGCCGGCGTTTTTAGCCAAGTCGATTTGCGGGCGGAAGCCGCAGGCTACGATCAGCCCATCAAACTCAGTCCGATCATCGGTTTCGACATAAACTTTGGCTTGCTGCTTGCTGAAACCCCGGACGTTTTGATTCAAAAGCACTTTAACGCCAGCCTTCTCCAATACTGCTTGCAACAGCGCTGAATCTTCATTAACCAGTTGCCGTTCCATTAATCTATCCATGGCGTGAAAAATGGTTACTGGGTCGCCAGCAGCCGCCAAATCAGAAGCAACTTCGCAGCCGATTAAACCGCCACCGATGACGGCCCACTTGGGTTTTGAGCTTAATTGTAAAAACGGCAGGCGGAAACGACGCAGCGCTTTTAAATCGCTAAGGCTATTCAAACAAAAGAACAACTCGCTGGTGGAGCGAAATGGCGGCGGAATAAAAGCCGACGAGCCTGGGGCCAGAATCAGTTTATCGTAAGCTAACGTGGACTCTTTGTCTTGACAGCGAATCGTGAGCGATTTTTCAGCACGGTTGATGCGGGTGACTTCGGTGCTGTCGAGCAAGTCGATCGCATTTTCACGCAGTTTATCGAAAGATTTTAAAATGATGCTTTGTTCAATGTCATCTTTGGTAAAACCGCGTGACAAGAGCGGCCGGGAATAATAGCCGTAGTTTTCCCGCGTGATCAACGTGATTTTGCTGTCCTTATCTAAGGAACGGTATTTTTCCGCGAAAGTAATTCCGGCGATGCCGGAACCAATGACGACATGAGTCATGCTGCTAAGTCCTGAGCGGTTATTTCGCAGTGTTTAGTCCAGCAAGCTATATTCGCTTTTGTCCACGCCGCATTCTGGGCAGCGCCAGTCTTCAGGCACATCTTCCCAGCGCGTGCCCGGCGCAATGCCAGAGTCGGGATCGCCTTCGGCTTCATCATAGATGTGGCCGCAAACATCGCATTGGTATTTTCTATAGTCGGACATGCTTGCCTCGCAGAGTGAATGAGGGATTTATAGGATGGGTCTTTGCTATACCTTAAGACTGTATCAGTTCTGGATTATTTTGCAATAACTCATCATGGTCTTCCAATCTTATCTCGGTTGTCGATCGTCTTGAAAAACCAAGCAGGAAACAGCCTGAGCCTGGCTTTTATTGATCTGCGGTTTGTGAGTTGGCATTAAATAAAAAAGCCCGGGAATTAAAAACTCTCGGGCTTTTGTGTCTTATGAAAACAATGATGATTATTTCATCATGGAGCGTTTGAAATTTCTGTCCAATTTTCTGTTGGCTTCTTGAGATAACTCCGCTGCTTGGTTGGCGGCGGCTTCGGCTGCTTGCGCTTTTGCGGCAGCATCGTCAGCAGTCGTTTTGGCGTTAGCGGCGTCAGCAGAGGCTTGTTTTACCGAAGTATCCAGGCCATTTACTTGTGACTGGATATTTTCAACATCTGAAGTGGTTGCGCAAGCACTGAGTAAGCCGAAAGCAAAAACAACGGCTGATAGTTTAATTATTTTTGTCATAGTATTTTCCTACTCGAATTTTAAAAACAACATAACAGGTAATTCGATTAAAGCGTCTTACATCTAACGGCTTGGAGGTCACTATTCAAAGCCATAGGCAATCATTATTACAGGCAAATGCTTAAGGCGTACTTAATTTAATCTTTCCAGCTTAAATGCGTAGTCGACGTTAAAGCCTGAAATGGCTTTAGCGCTTTGCAAGCAAGGCGACATATTCAAAGCCCCGGCTTGAAATCAGTCAGATTTTCCCCCACATTAGCATCAACTTAAATTCTCAATCGAGGTAATCCTATGCGGATGGACAAATTAACCGGCAAGTTTCAATCGGCATTGGCCGATGCGCAAAGTCTTGCGTTGGGCAAAGACCATCAATTTATTGAACCGGTGCATTTAATGACGGCATTGCTGGATCAGGAAGGCGGTAGCATCAAGCCTTTATTGACTCAATTGGGTGTCAACACCGGATCGCTTCGGGTGGAGCTGGCGAAGGAATTGGCTCGTGCGGCTCAAGTGAGTGGCACGGGTGGTGATGTGGGAATTTCCAATGAATTATCGCGGCTGTTGAATTTGACCGATAAACTGGCGCAAAAACGCAACGACAAATTTATTTCCAGTGAATTGTTTTTGCAAGCCGCTTTAGAAGAAAAAGGCTTTCTACAGGATGTCTTGAAAAAATCTGGCGTTACCAAAGTGGCTATCGAAAAAGCGATCGATGCGATGCGCGGGGGGCAGGTTGTTGATGACGCTAATGCCGAAGATCAGCGTCAGGCGTTAAAAAAATACACGATTAATCTGACCGAGCGGGCTGAAGCCGGTAAGCTCGACCCGGTGATTGGCCGCGATGACGAAATTCGCCGAACTATTCAGGTCTTGCAGCGGCGCACTAAAAATAACCCGGTACTGATTGGCGAGCCTGGCGTCGGCAAAACCGCGATTGTTGAAGGTTTGGCGCAGCGCATTGTCAATGGCGAAGTTCCTGAAGGTATTAAAGGCAAACAGGTGCTGGCATTGGATATGGCGGCCTTGATTGCGGGTGCCAAGTTTCGCGGCGAATTTGAAGAGCGCTTAAAAGGGGTATTAAACGATTTGGCCAAGCAAGAAGGCCAGATCATTTTATTTATCGATGAATTGCATACCATGGTCGGCGCCGGTAAGGCAGAAGGCGCCATGGATGCGGGCAATATGCTTAAGCCGGCGTTGGCGCGCGGTGAATTGCATTGCGTTGGTGCAACTACATTGGATGAATATCGTAAGTATGTCGAAAAAGACGCAGCCTTGGAGCGCCGTTTTCAGAAAGTGTTGGTCGATCAACCCTCGGTCGAAGACACGATCGCGATCTTGCGCGGTTTGAAAGAAAAATACGAAGTGCACCACAGCGTCGAAATTACCGATCCGGCTATTGTCGCTGCTGCGAGCCTGTCTTACCGTTATATTGCCGATCGGCAACTGCCGGACAAAGCCATTGATCTGGTCGATGAAGCGGCTAGCCGCATTCGCATGGAAATGGACTCTAAGCCGGAAGAAATGGATAAGCTTTATCGGCGCTTGATTCAATTGAAGATCGAACAAGTGGCTTTGAAAAAAGAAGAAGATATCGCGTCGAAAAAGCGTTTAAGCATGCTGGAAGAAGATATCGCTGAATTGGAAAAAGACTATTCCGATTTAGAAGAAATCTGGAAAGCAGAAAAGGCGTCCTTGCAGGGTTCGGCCTCGATCAAGGAAAAGCTGGAACAAGCGCGTGTTGAGCTGGATGAAGCGCGCCGCAAAAACAATCTGGAACGGATGTCGGAATTGCAGTACGGCATTATTCCGGCCCTGGAAAAACAATTAGCGAATCCTCAGGCGGCGGCAGGGCAAAAAATGCAATTGTTACGCAATAAAGTGACGGAAGAAGAAATAGCCGAAGTCGTTTCCAAATGGACCGGCATACCGGTTTCGAAAATGATGGAAGGTGAGCGTGAAAAATTATTGCGCATGGAAGAACAATTGAGCCGACGTGTTGTTGGCCAGGAAGAAGCCTTGAAAGCGGTCAGTAACGCGATCCGCCGTTCCCGGGCCGGCTTGTCCGATCCGAACCGACCGAATGGTTCGTTTTTGTTTTTAGGACCGACTGGTGTCGGTAAAACCGAGTTGTGCAAAGCCTTGGCCGAATTTTTATTCGATACCGTTGATGCGATGGTGCGCATCGATATGTCCGAATTCATGGAAAAGCACTCGGTGGCTCGCTTGATTGGCGCGCCGCCGGGTTATGTCGGCTATGAAGAAGGCGGTTATTTGACCGAGGCGGTTCGGCGCAAGCCTTATTCGGTGATTTTGATGGATGAAATCGAAAAAGCCCATCCAGATGTATTTAACGTATTATTGCAAGTGTTGGACGATGGACGATTGACCGATGGCCAGGGTAGGACTGTTGATTTCAGGAATACCGTGATTGTGATGACCTCCAATTTGGGTTCCGATCGGATTCAGGAACTGGCGGGCGAGGCGCAGAGACGTGCGAGTGCCGCAGGAGGCATGACGCCGGTAGCGGCCGAGGCCGATTATCAGACTATGAAAGCAGCGGTGATGGAAATCGTCGGTCTCAATTTCCGGCCGGAATTTATTAACCGTATCGATGAAGCTGTGGTTTTCCATCCATTGGGCCGTAGTCAAATTCGCGCGATTTCAGCGATTCAGATCGACTTGCTGCGGAAACGTTTGCAGGATCGAGAAATTGGATTGGAAATAACTGAAGCAGCGTTGGATTTATTGGGCGAAGCCGGCTTCGATCCGGTTTATGGTGCAAGGCCGTTAAAACGGGCCATTCAACAGCAATTAGAAAACCCGTTAGCGCAAGAAATACTAGCGGGCAAATTTGCTGCGGGCAATGTTATCAAAGTAGATGCGGATCAGGCGGGTTTGCGCTTTTTTTAACTATTGCACGATAGCCACTGAGCGCCTCATTAGCCGATCAAGTTTAAAACGCCACTTGCTCGCCGCCATAGACCGCAATACCCGGCGTATCGGCGCTAAAAATTTGCGGCGTGCGTTGGTTGGTCAGATTTTCACCGCGTAAATAAACTTCGGTTTTACGGTCTATAACATAACGAATCGCGGCATTGAGCAGCACCGATCCGTTAATGGCCAAAGCTGCCGGCTCGACTGGCGTTGATGCCCGGGTGGCCTTACAGAACGTCTGTTAGTGTGCGTTCATGGGCAATGGTTAACTCGTCATGGCCAAGCGGGTCGGTATCCTGGATTTGTTGTTCAAGCTGTTTGGACGTTGAATACACGGTCATTATCGGCAATTGCTCTGCGGCCAAAATCGCTTGAGTCGCTGTCAACAGGCTGGCAGACACGAGGGCAGCGGGTTAGCCAACTGAAAATAGGGAGCGCATCCAAGAGGATGCCCCGGTTGGTATTTCATCATCGCGTTTAGCCATATCGATTCATCCCGGTCATTGGTTTTTTTGACCGGATTCCATCTAAACCGGGTCAATCGATAAATCGATATTTTTCATTAACCGGCATTTTACCGAGTAAATTTTTCTTTAACTACGCTCTTGCAAAGCATTATTCTTAGGTATATTTTCTATACCAAATGTACACATTTGAATATGATCATCTAAAAAGCCAAGCAAACCTGGAAAAACACGGTATTGATTTTGTTGATGCTCAACTCATCTGGGATGATCCTGACTTTACCGAGATTAAAACTAATTCTGACGATGAGCCTCGCTCATTGGTTATTGGCTATATTGCCGAAAAGTGCTGGTCAGCGGTTATCACCTACCGCAATAAAAATATTCGTATCATATCGGTGCGACGATCACGTAAATTAGAGGTTGCGTTATATGAAAGCTAAAGAGTTTGATAAAAAATTTGATGAAAATCAAGATGATATTCTTGAAGCCCTTAATTTATCCACAGCTACACGTCCTAATCAAACGCAAAAAAAGGTAAATGTTGATTTTCCTTCCTGGATGATTGATTCCCTTGATAGAGAAGCAAGTCGAATAGGTGTTACTCGACAATCCATTATTAAAGTTTGGCTGGCAGAACGCCTTCAAGAAATAGCTGCTAACAAAGCGTTGCAGCGGACAAACCGCTGAATCCTTCGAAGGGTTACCCATTGTATGTTTTATCTGACAAAGTTGACGTGTTGCGGTTTCTGATGGAACAGCACCATTTAAAGCAAGAAGATTTGACCAATTGCGCCCCTCAAGGCCGAATATCCGACATCCTGACCGGCAAACGGTCCATTCATTAGCAAGGATATGGCTAAACGTTTGGCGCAGCGTTTTCGCGTTAGGGCGGATGTATTTTTATAGCGGGGCTATTTTTTCCAGCCTGGCGTCAGAGGGTAAACGTAACCTGCCGAAAAGGTTAGTCCGTCTGCGCGGTTAATAAGCCTTCCATTTCCGCAACTGACTTATCGCATCATCGGATGCGCCAAACAAACTGAATTAATTCGCGCTGATTTTGGGTATGGGTTTTTGCAAACAGCGCGCTCAACTGGCTGCGCAAGGTGGTCATGCCGATATGCAAGGTTTCGCAGATCGCTTTGGTGCTTTGCTGCTGTAACAGCTGTTTCAACACGCGGGTTTCGGCTGTGGTCAGCCGGTATAATCTTGCGAAGTCGGCAAGGTCGGCGGATGCGTATTGATCGGGTTCGGTGATGATCACCATGACGCGCGCCTGCAAGTCTAAGCCGTGAACGCTTCCCGCCTCGCAGCGTCAGTTGGTCAATCAAACAAACGCCCATCAGCACTTCAATATCGACGGGCAGCGGTTTAAAAAAATCGCAATAAATTTCGGTTTGCCTGAAGGCCTGGCGTTCGATGAACTGATCGCCATGAACAATCGAGCCACTATAAACCAAATGCTGGCTGACCGAATGATTGACCCAGACATCATGTTGCCAGTAATAATCATCGTAGGCTTGCAATTCCGCGCGGTCGGTATGTTCAAAAGGCGACAGCAGCAAGGGTTCTCGGCAATCATCCAGACGCGGAGTGAACAGCTGACATTCTTTGGCGCCAATCAGCCGGGCCAGGTCGCGAATCAGCGCAGGCCACAGCGCATCATCCAGCGCCGCATCGTAAATGCGCTGGATCAGCAGATTAATTTTATCATCATCGAGCGACATGGTTTTTCTTTGTCGGGCTTGCCCATGCTTGGGTTTGTTGGGCGCTCAAGATAAAGCCATCGACGACACCAGTTTTTAGGACTGGCAGCAACTGTTAACGCCACACACCCCCCTGTCAAGCAATCCAGATTATCGGCTGGCTGATGTTTACAAGGATTAAGATGTGTGGTTGGTCGCTTCTGGATAAGTGGCTTTTGGCGGAACAAACGCCCCCGTATCTTGAACACGCATTTCAACATGAAGTCCAGCAGTGGCTGCCATGTTGACGAGGCTATCCAATCCGAACAGGTTGATTTTGCCGCGCATAAGGTCGGAAATCCGGGGTTGTGTGACACCAAACAAGCTGGCGGCTTGGGATTGGTTCAAGTGACCATTCGTGATGCGTTGTTTCAATGCTATCATCAGATTCGCCCGAAGCTTCATGCTTTCGGCTTCTTCTGTGGTATCTTCGATGGCATCCCATACGCTTTCATATTGCTTACTTTTCATTGTTTTAGCTCCTTTTCTAAGCCACTTAAACGTTTCTTGGCGAGGTCGAGGTCTGCTTTGCTGGTTTTTTGCGTTTTCTTTTGGAAACAGTGCAAAACATAAATAGCGGCAGCAAACTTTGCCACATAAACAACCCGGAACGCTCCGTTGGCGTCCCCAACCCTGATTTCACGAACACCTTTTCCAATCGTTGGCACTGCCTTCCAATCGTCCGGCTCGTTCTGATGTGTCAACACTATTCCGGACACAAGGTTAAGCAGCTTTATGCTGCGAATCGTAGTCTACTGGCGACAGATAACCATTGGCTGAATGCAGTCGCTCTCTGTTGTAAAAGACCTCAATATATT
>Ga0233425_10002134_pt1 | contig 40282 bp, 36 predicted proteins | sample Watercolumn_Towu_2_FD_181712 | JGI IMG/M metagenome (GOLD analysis project Ga0233425, IMG submission 181712) | Freshwater microbial communities from Lake Towuti, South Sulawesi, Indonesia - Watercolumn_Towuti2014_140_MG | ecosystem: Environmental > Aquatic > Freshwater > Lake | place...
GGTGACCAAGTGCGTGTGCGCCATGGACCCGTACTGCTGCACCAACAACTGGGACAGCATCTGTGCAGGCGAGGCGGACCAGTGCGGCTCCTGCAATGGCGACTGCTGCAAGGCCCACGGGAACCCCGGGTGCGACGACGAGACGGTCGAGACCTGCGTCTGCGCCCAGGATCCATACTGCTGCAACAACTCGTGGGACGGTATCTGCGCAAGCGAAGTGACGAGCCTGAATTGCGGCACCTGCCAGACCACACAGTGCGGCAACCAGAAGTGTGAGGCGGGAGAGGATTGCAAGACCTGCCCGCAGGATTGCGGTGCCTGCCCGGCCGCGTGCGGCAACGGGCAGTGCGAGACGGGTGAGCATTGCGACAACTGCGCCCAGGACTGCGGCGCGTGCTCGAGCAACGGCTGTTGCCTGGCGCATGACCAGAAGGGGTGCAAGGACCCGGCGGTGACCAAGTGCGTGTGTGTCATGGACCCGTACTGCTGTACCAGCAAGTGGGACAGCCTCTGTGCAGGCGAGGCGGACCAGTGCGGCTCGTGCAACGGCGACTGCTGCAAGGAGCACGCCAACCCGGGCTGCGACGACGAGACGGTCGAGACCTGTGTCTGCGCCCAGGACCCGTACTGCTGCAACAACTCGTGGGACGGAATCTGCGCGGGCGAGGTAACGGGCCTGAACTGCGGCACCTGCCAGACGACCCAGTGCGGCAACCAGGCCTGCGAGCAGGGGGAAGACTGCAAGAACTGCCCGCAGGATTGCGGCGTGTGCCCGGCTGCATGCGGGAACTCCGTGTGCGAGACCGGCGAGCACTGCTCGAACTGCCCGCAGGACTGCGGAGCGTGCTCCTCCAACGGCTGTTGCGTGGCGCACGACCAGAAGGGGTGCAAGGATCCGGCAGTGACCAAGTGCGTGTGCGCCATGGACCCGTACTGCTGCACCAACCACTGGGACAGCATCTGTGCCGGCGAGTCGGACCAGTGCGGTTCGTGCAATGGCGACTGCTGCAAGCAGCACGGAAACCCCGGCTGTGACGACGAGACGGTCGAGGCCTGCGTGTGCGCCCAGGACCCGTTCTGCTGCGGGACCGCATGGGACAGCATCTGTGCGGGCGAGGTGACGGGCCTCCAGTGCGGCAGTTGCGTCGTGGCTCCGGTCTGCGGCGATGGCCAGTGCAACGGGACCGAGAACTGCCAGACCTGCCCCGGGGACTGCGGGCAGTGCTGTGGGAACGGGCAGTGCCAGGCGAACCTCGGCGAGGATTCCTGCTCGTGCCCGAAGGACTGCCCGGACGACCCGAACACCTGCTCGCCCTGCGAGTGCAACGGGAACGGCGGCAACTGCTGGTGCGATAACGCGTGCGTGGCCGCTGGCGACTGCTGCGGCAATGCCTGTGCCCTGTGCGGAAAGTGCCCCGTTGCGCCGGTGTGCGGGGACGGGAAGTGCAACGGGACCGAGGACTCGTGCTCTTGCCCCGGGGACTGCCCGGACGACCCGAACACCTGCTCGCCCTGCCAGTGCGGCGGGACCGGCGGCAACTGCTGGTGCGACAACTCGTGCGTTGCCTTTGGCGACTGCTGCGGCAACGCCTGCGCCCAGTGCGGCAAGTGTGCCGTATGTGGCGATGGCACCTGCAGCCCGGGAGAGAACTGTGCCGGCTGCCCGTCGGACTGCTGCCCCGACAGCTCCTGCAAGGGACGCTGCGGCCAGCAGGCACCTGCCCAGTGCTGGTGTGACGCTGCGTGCACGCAGTTCAACGACTGCTGTTCCGACAAAACCAAGTGGTGCCCGTGATCGGCATGTCTCGGGTCGCAGGCTTCAGTGTGGTCCGGGCCCTTCTGTAGAGCCATCCCAGCTCAGGGCCTGTGCGCGGGTCTTTAGCCTGACCGAGGTAGAATCTTCCCCAATCGAAGCTCTTGTGATATGGATGCGCCGCTGATTCGCGGAGGTGGGTGCTGATGAGGTCGCTTCTTCTCTTTGCTGCAAAGGACGCAGGACAGGGGGGAGATGCCCTGTTCCTGCTGATTGTGCTGGCCATCGTTGCGGTGGGTGTCGGGCTGGTCCTGTGGTCCAGGCGGAGGGGTTCGGCCCTTCCATCCCGCAAGCAGGTGGAAGAGGTTGTCGTCGACGAGCCGGAGCCAGAGCGGGATCGGTCGGGAAGACGCCGTCCGGCCGCTCGTCCGGAACCTGAGCCGGAACCCGAGCCGGAACCCGAGCCGGAACCGGAGGTGGAGCCGGAACCCGAGCCGAAGATCGACGTTCCGCTGCGTCCCCAAGACCTGCTGCCTGCGGGAAGAACTCTCAGGGACGGCCTGGAGAAGACGAGGACGCAGGGCTTCGTGTCCCGGTTGGCGGGCCTGTTCCGCAAGGAGCTGGACGGGAGCATCGAGCAGCGGCTGGAGGAGGTGCTCCTGACCGCGGACATCGGCGTCAAGACTGCGCAGAAGCTGCTGGCCGCAATCCGGGAGAAGCTGTCGCGAAACGAGCTGAAGGACGAAGCGCAAGTGTTTGCCGCGCTCAAGCAGGAGATTGCGGCCATTCTCGAGCGGGCACCGGCCCAGGAAGCGCAGCCGGACGCCCAGGGCCCGACGGTCGTCGCTGTGATCGGGGTCAACGGCACGGGGAAAACCACTACCATCGGCAAGCTGGCGGCCCGGCACGTCCGGCTCGGGAAGAAGGTCCTGCTGGTGGCAGCGGACACGTTCCGGGCCGCGGCCGTCGAACAGCTTGCCATCTGGGGGGAGCGGTCCGGCGCGGCATTCCACCGCGGAGCCGACAGTCAGGACCCGGCCTCGGTGGCCTTCGACGGGATCAAGAAAGGGCTTTCCGACGGTGCCGACCTGATCATCATCGACACAGCGGGCCGTCTCCACACGGCCAAGAACCTGGTCGAGGAGTTGAAGAAGATCATCAAGGTGTGCGGCAAGGCACTCCCGGGGGCACCGCACCAGACGCTCCTGGTCCTGGATGCCACCACGGGGCAGAACGCGATTCAGCAGGCCAGCATTTTCGGCGGCGAAGTGGGGATCTCCGGGATCGTGCTCACGAAGCTCGACGGCACGGCCAAGGGGGGAGTGGTCATCGGAATCAGCGATGCGCTCCAGATTCCGGTGCTCTACGTCGGCGTGGGGGAGAAGGTGGAAGACCTCCAGCCCTTCTCCGGAACGGAGTTCGTCGACGGGTTGTTCGAGCTTCCCAACGGGTAACCGGGCGGACTAGGAAATTGCTTGCGTGGCTGTGTGGGATGGTCTAGAGTAACCCCATCGTGCGCGGGGGATGATATGACGAGGTCTCTCTGGAAACTCGCCGTAGTGCTCCTGCTCCTGGTCCCGCTGCCCGCTTTGGCGCAGCAGGAGCTCGAACAGGAGTACCACAAGAACATCAAGGTCTATCAGCTCAAACCGTTCATGAAGACGAACCGGGTGCAGCTGCAGGCCTTCGGAGTTGCCTCTCTGACGCCACGCATGGTCTTCAACTGGGGCGGAGGCGGGGCGGTGGACTACCACATCAACGAGCAGTGGTCCGTTGGTGCGCAGTTCACCCAGTATCTGTCTTCCCCGAGCTCGCTCAAGCAGGAAGTGGAGGACCATTTCGGCCTGTTCCCGGAGCGCTCCGAGCTGGGCTACGGCGGGACCATCCGGGCCGCGGTCACTCCCGTGTTTGGCAAGTTCAGCCACAACTTCATGCCGTACTGGGATGCGTCGGTCTTCCTCGGCGGCGGCATCACGCACACGGTGCAGACGCCGCTGGCTCCCACGGTCGAAGCCGGACTCGGGTTCCGCTTCTTCATCGGCAAGGGGATTGCGATTACCGGCGAAGTGCTCGACACGATCTACTTCGAGGACTTCCAGTACAAGGCCGAGGGGGAAACGTCCAGCCAGGGATACACCGCGATGCAGAACTGGATGGTGCGGGCCGGCGTGGCGTTCTTCCTTCCCTTCTCTTTCACCTACGAGGGCGGACAATGAGGCGGCTACTCACGCTCCTGACCCTGGTCGTCGGACTCACCTCGGTGGCCCCGGCGTTCGCTGAGGACATGGCCTCCGCCCCCATGGTTCGCCGCAAGATCACGTGGCGAACGGGCCGCAGCGAGTTGAGGCCGTCCCTCGGTTGGACCGTCAATGACCGATACTTCCACAACTTCATCATCGGGGTCGGCTACAACTACCACTTCCTCGATTGGCTGGCTGCCGGCGCCAACGTCGGCTGGGCCTTCCCCATCATGACCTCTCTGGCCGAGAACATCGAGGCGGAGAAGAAGACCGACACGTTCAGCTTCCCCATTCCCGCCAGCCACCTCGGGTTGCTGGCCGATGCGCGGGTGGAGCTGTCCCCCGGGGGCGGCAAGTTCATGCTCTGGAACCGGATCGCTGTGGCATACGACTTCCATGCCATTCTCGGAATCGGCACCATCCAGGTCCGCTGGAATTCCGACGCGGAAGCCCGCTTCGGAGGCCAGGAAGAGGATGCCGGTGGCTTCAAGCTGTCCCCCAAGGTCGGCCTCGGGATGCGGGTCTTCCTCGACCGGGGAATCGGGATCACGCTCGAAGTCGTGGACCACATGGCGTACATGTACACCGCCGGCGAAGTCACTGCCGACGGCAAGCATTACACGTTCCCCAAGGATGACCCCGAGTTCCAGCACAACCTCGCTGCGGTCCTGGGCTTCAGCGTCATGATGCCGTTCGAAACGGACTACGAGGAATGAACATGATCACGCTTGCCAGGCAGGCCGTCACGATCCTGGCCCTGCTCGTCGCATTGTCTCCCGCTGCGTTTGCCAGCCACTACCCGCTCGAGGCCGTCCCCTTCGTCCCGGACAAGGAGCGCGAGGTGCTGCTCAAGGAGAAGATCACCGACACGTCGGAGCTTCTCGACGCCACCAAGACCGCGCAGCAGCGCAAGCAGCTTGCTCGAAAGACCGGCATTCCGGAAGAGACCATCCTGGAGTGGGCGCAGACGTGCGACCTCCTGCGCGTGCGCGGAATCGGCCCCAAGATGGCCAAGCTGTTCCGGCTGTCCGGGGTCAAGACCATGGACGAGCTCGCCAAGGAGGCCCCGGAGGCCCTGTCCGCGAAGATCAAGGAGACTAACGCTGCCCACATGGTATCGGAGATCCTCCCGGACGAAGGGACCCTCAAGGACTGGATCCACCAGGCCCGCACGCTCGGGCCTTTCCTGAAGTAAGACGGATCTTCGCTTCCGCATGACCGCAGGCAAGACCAGCCGGGACCCGAATGCAAAGCCGCCCCGTGGAGTCGGCCGCCCGGCCGCTGCGGAGAACCAGCGGGGAAGGCGGGTGCCGACCCCATGGCTGCTGGCCCTGGCCTGTTTTGCCGCGGTGTCGCTGGTATCCCGTGTGCTTGGGGAATATCTGGCCGACCAGGCGTCCGGGCGGTGGACGGTCTTCTGGATCTACCTCGGATGGATGGCGCTGATCCTGGCGGCCGGAGCCGGGGCCGCACGGGCTGCCATCAAGGCCTCGTTCCCGCATCACGGGGAGCGGGGGGAGAGGTCGGGCGTGGGCCGCGAGCCGGCCGACTTGAACCAGCTTTCGCGGATGTTCCAGCCGGTGATGGTGTATTTCTCTCTGCTGGCGGTGCTGTTCTCGCTGGCGGCCATGTTCCTGGCGCAGTGGTCTTCCAGGGGGATTCTCTTCGAGTTCAAGACTGTGCAGCTCGAGGCCATGGCCCGCAGCGGCGATCCGCGCCAGATCGACCGTTTCTTCGTGTCCGTCCAGGGGCTGGGGGACCCGGAGGAAGTGCAGCACTTCATTCAGAAGGTCCCTCCGTTCTTCGACCACCCGGACGAGTCCGTGCGGAAGGCGGCATTCGATGCCATGGCCGTCATGGGGCACCGGATGAACCTGAGCGTGGCCATGCTCAAGATGGACCGCTCGCTGAGCTCCGAGCGGTGGGAGCATGACGTCGTGGCCTGGCTGAGGGCGGATGTTTCGGTCCGCCTCGTGGCTGCTTTCGAGAAGGGAACGACCCCGCGGGCCGCCGTGGTCCGGGCCATGGCCTGGATGCTGGACGGGGAGTTGGCCGGCCTGTTTGCTCAGCTCGTTTCGGATCCCGCCACCCCGGAGGACGTCTTCCGGGAGGCAGCGTCCGGCCTGGCCAACCTGGGGGCACTGGAAGGGGGGGAGGCCCTGGTACCCCAGATCGAGCGCTACCCGGGCCAGACCCGCCTGCACGTCCTGTGGGCATTGGCCGAAATCGGAACGTCGCAGACCGCGGATGAGGCGGAAGAAGGGTACGAGGAGCGCGTACTGGCCGTCGTGCGCGGCATGGCCTCCGTCCTTCCCCGGCAGGAGGGGGCGGCCCTGTGCGCACTGGTGCTTGCGCTCGGGACGTTTCAGCACTCAGCGGTCACCCCGGATCTCATCGAGCTGTTCGAGTCGAAGCGGTCAGACATTGTCTGCCCGCGGGCCGAGATCCGCCTTCCCCATGGCCCTCCGGTGGCATTTGTCACGGAACAGAAGCTCCGGTGGGTGCTGCTGAACCTGTTCGCCTCCATCGGCGGCAACAACATCGTCCTTTCCGAGTGGGTTGCCAAGGCAGCGCGACGGCCCGGATATGACGAGGAGATCGCCAAGGGACTGGCCCAGCTTCACGCTCAACTCAGGCAGGATTGAAGCACGACTGAATCCCTTGCATTGCCCGCGCGTGCGTGCTAGATTCGGCCTCGCTGCGCGGGCGGGACCCGCACACGTGATTGATGAGCATGGAGGATACGGAAGATGGCTGATGCCCTTGGGATGATCGAGACGAAAGGTTTCGTGGCAATGGTCGAAGCATCGGACGCCATGGTGAAGGCGGCCAAGGTCGAGCTGGTGCACTATGAGAAGATCGGCGGCGGGTACACCACCGCCATCGTTCGCGGCGACGTTGCCGCGGTCAAGGCAGCGGTCGAGGCCGGTGCCCGGCAGGCCGAGCGCGTCGGCGAGCTGGTTTCGGTCCACGTGATTCCGCGGCCGCATGCCAATATCGACGCCGTCCTTCCGCTGGGGCGCCGTCCCGAGGACCTTGCCAAGACGAAGGGCTAGTCGTTCCCCGGTGGCCGAACGGTCCTTACGGGGACCTCGAATGGAAGGGCCTTACTGACGGCAGGGGGATGCCATGCTGATGGGCAGAGTCGTAGGCACCGTGGTCTCCACCCGCAAGGACGAGGAGCTCGTCGGGCTCAAGTTCCTGCTGGTCAAGCAGATCGACAGCAACCTGGTGGAGTCGGAGAAGTTCGTCGTGGCGGCCGATGCGGTCGGTGCCGGCATGGGCGAGGTGGTCCTGTACGCGTCGGGCAGCTCCGCGCGCCAGACCATCGCGACCAACAACCGGCCGGTCGATGCCACCATCATGGCCATCGTGGACAGCTTCGACATCATGGGCCAGATGCGGTACAGCAAGTACGACGAGGACCGGTCCGGCAGGTTCGACCCGGTCAAGGACTGAGAGGTTGACCGATGCAACTGGACGAGGGAAAGATCCAGGAAATCGTCGAGAAGGTCATGCAGGCCGTCAAGCAGGGCCCTGCATCCGCGGCACCTCCTGCAGGGGCCAGGGGAGCGACTCCGGCCCCCGCCGGCCCCACGATTCTCGTTCCAAGGGCCGGCAAGTACGGCGTGTTCGGCGATGTCGATTCCGCAGTCAAGGCGGCCCGGCTCGCGTTTGAGCAGATGCACTGCCAGACCCTCGAGATGCGCGGCAAGGTCATCGAGGCCATCCGGGAGGTCTGCCGCCGCAACGTCGTCGACATGTCCAAGCGCACGGTCGAAGAGACCGGCATGGGGCGCGTCGACGACAAGATCAACAAGAATACCCTGGCGTTCGACCGGACTCCCGGCATCGACAGCCTGTCTCCGACCGGGTGGTCCGGTGACAACGGCCTGACCATCATGGAGAGGGCACCTTACGGGGTCATCGGCAGCATCACGCCGTGCACCAATGCCACCGAGACGATCATCTGCAACGCCATCGGGATGATCGCTGGCGGCAACGCCGTGGTGTTCAACACGCATCCCACGGCCAAGGAGATCTCCAACCACCTCATCCGGATGCTCAACCAGGCCATCCTGTCGGTCGGTGGGCCGGAGAACCTCCTGACCGTGGTCGCGGAGCCGACCATCCAGTCCGCCAACCAGCTCATGGAGCACCCCGGGATCAACCTCCTGGTCGTGACGGGGGGGCCCGGCGTGGTCGACGTGGCCATGAGCAAGAAGAAGAAGGTCATCGCCGCAGGCCCGGGCAACCCGCCCGCAGTCGTGGACGAGACCGCTCATCTCGAACGGGCAGGCCGCTCCATCGTGATGGGGGCCTCCCTCGACAACAACATCGTCTGCGTGGTGGAAAAAGAGATCATCGCGGTCAAGTCGATTGCTGACAAGCTCAAGCAGCACCTGGCCTCGAACTCGGCGTTCCTGCTTCGCGAGAACCTCATTCCCCGCCTCGAGAAGCTCGTGGTGGAGAAAAACGGTGCCAACAAGGCTTACGTGGGCAAGGACGCGTCCCATATCCTCAAGCACCTCGGCGTAGAGGTCTCGGGTGACCCCCGGATCATCGTTTGCGAGGTGGACGAGAAGCACCCCTTTGTACAGCACGAGCTCCTCATGCCCGTGATCCCCATGGTCCGTGTCAACACCGCGGACGAAGGGATCGACATGGCCAGGAGGGTCGAGCACAACTTCCGCCACACCGCTGTGATCCACTCGACCAACATCGACAACATGCACCGGATGGCGCGGCTCATGGACTGCTCCATCTTCGTAAAGAACGCTCCCTCGTACGCCGGCCTCGGGCTTGGCGGCGAAGGCTACCCGTCCTTCACCATCGCCAGTCCCACCGGCGAGGGACTCACCTACGCCCGCCACTTCACCCGGGAACGGCGGTGCGTCCTGAAGGACTATTTCCGGATCGTGTAGGGGGGAGGCCCGGTGACGTCGGCTGCCTTGCCATGGACCCGTGACCTGACGGGCCGCTGCAGTCATCCCGAGCGGCGGAGGGGTTGCCCTTGAGCTTCTTCCCCGCCCTGGCCCTCATCGAGGTCTCCAGCATCGCCCGCGGCATGGTCGTTTCCGATGCCTGCGTGAAGAAGGCTCCGGTCAAGCTCGTGGCCTCCAAGCCGATTTCTCCCGGCCGATACATCACCGTGTTCTGGGGCGAGGTTGCCGAGGTCGATGAGTCCTGCCGGGCCGGCATCGAAGCGGCCGGCGATACTCTCGTGGACCGCCTCTTCCTTCCGGGGGCTCATCCGGCCCTCCTGGCAGCGCTCCTTCGTGTCGACAAGCCCGCAAACGTCGATTCCATCGGCATCGTCGAGACGTTCACCGTCGCGGCTACGCTCCTTTCGGCCGATGCCGCGTGCAAGGCGGCCGAAGTCGCACTGCTCGAGCTGCGCCTCGCCTCCGGGATCGGTGGCAAGGCCTACTACATCGTCTCCGGGTTGCTCCACGACGTCGAGGCATCTCTGGAAGCCGGGCGGGGAATCCTGGCACAGAGCCAGCTCGTCCGCACCGAAGTGATCCCGAGGCCAGCCCCCGACTTCGCGGATTTCATCTGGTAATCCGAGGTATCCCATGACATCCAGGTCCCTCCCCCTGCTGGTCTGCCTGCTGTTCCTCTTTTCCGGCCAGGGGTGCAAGAAGAAGGACGCTGCTGCCGATGCCGTGACCGACGTGTCCGCAACCACCTTGACCGCGGACACGGCCGCCCCCTCTCCCTCCGTGCCGAAGGAGAAGGGCAAGGTAAAGAAGAAGAAAAGCAAGAAGAAGGCCAGGAAGGAGCGAAAGGTCAAGAAGGACGAGGCGGGCACCGGCAGCCAGGATGCCCCCGCGTCCAAGGACGGCCTCGCTGCCGGTCAAGACGATGGCACCCGGGCCGGTACCGGTACGGAAGGTCCGACCGCTGCCGGGGTTGTGCCGATCGGGCCTGCCGCTGCCGCCAGTGCTGTCGCGGCCGTCGATGCGCCCGGAAGCACTGCCGCCGATGCGCCCGGAAGCACGGCCGGCGATGCGCCCGGAAGCACGGCCGCCGATGCGCCCGGAAGCACTGCCGGCGGCTCCCAGGAGGGAGCTACCACAGCGGGAGCCGGCGCTGCGCCTGCGCCCGGCGGTTCACCGGACCAGCCGCCCGAGACCGCTGCAGGAGCCGGTGCCCTGCCCTCAGAGGGGGCCGACAACGTGGTGCGGACGCCCGAAGACCCGGCCCCGGGTGCGGCTGCTGCAGGAGCGGTTGCACCGGGGACCGAGACACCCCCCGCAGGTGGAACGCTTCCTCCGCCTCCGGTGCGCCTCGCCATGTCCAGGCTGCTCTCCATCGCGGATCTCAACCAGCATCTTGCCGACAAGGGGTGGATGTCCTACGGCTCGATTCCGGGCATCGACCCGAGCGAGCTCTACAACAGCATCATCTACCGCAAGCCGGGCACGATCCAGTTCGTGTCGCTGCAGGCCTACGATTTCGACCAGTATGCCCTGGCACTCGAGAAATGGAACGAGCTGTTCTCGACCCAGCCGAATGCCAAGGAGCTCAAGGGCATGTTCGTGCCCAACCTCTTCTTCTCGTATCGCAACCAGGTCAATGCACTGACTTTCCTCGAGCCCGATCGGGCCATGGTGCTCATCCTCTCCTGCCACAAGGACGTGTGCAGCGATACCGCCCTCTACAACCTGGCGACATCGGTCCACGCCCGGGCCCGCTGAACATCCGGCCGGGAACGGGCACGGGAAAGGGCTGCGGATTTGAAGCGCTACGGGGCGGCTGCTTCCATCCCGGCCTGGTACTCCTGCCGGAGCTGCTGGAAACGCTTGAACTGCTTGGCCGTGAGCGGGAGGTTGATCGTGTCGCCGATGCGGACCTTGTCGAGCGTCTTCATGTGACGGTTGGCCCGCTTGATGTCCGCGACCCCGACCTGGCCCCACTTGGCGTAGAGTCCGACCGTCTCCCCCTTCTTGACGATGACCGGGAAGACTTCTCGGGCATCTTCATCGGAGATGGCTTCGTCTCCTTCGGCGGGCGCTTCGGCCTTTTCGGCAGCGGCCCTTGCTTCCAGCCTCGGAATCATCAGCCGGGTCCCCGGGGACAGGCGATACGGGTCCACGGCATCATTGTGCATGATCAGGAACCAGAGCGGAACATCATATTTCCTTGAAATTCCATCGAGAGTATCGTTCTTCTTGACCTGGTATTCCGTAGTTGTCACATTGTGCTTGTCGTACATCTCCTGCTTGCGCGTTCCCCAGTACTCCTGGCGCTTGCGCTCGAAGTCGGTGATCTCGGAAGCGGTCAGAGAGAGGACGTACTTCTGCCCGAAGTTGGGCAGCTTGTCGTCGTTGAGGAGCTTGAGCTCGTCAATCGGGATTCCGCTCCAGTCGGAGTACAGCCGGATGGTTTCCCCGGGCTTTGCGACGATGAACCGCTCCTGCTTGACCTGGAGCGCGAGTCGTTCTGCGGTCAGGTCCGGTTCGTCGGCCAGCCCGATGCTGCCTGCATCCTCGCCCCCCTTGAGGACGATGCCCTGGTTGGCAGACGGAGGCGGTGCCGATCGGGCATCCACGAGGGTCACCTTGACCTGGTCGGAATCCTTGCTGCTGCACGCCGTGGTTCCTGGAAGCAGGAACGCGAGGAATGACAAGCCTGCCAATGCGCTGCCGAGTCTACTCATTGCGACCACCTCCCGGAGCGGACTCCCCCCATTCTCCGATGCTTATATCACGGGTCCTGGGAACGGGCAAAATATCCGCTCGACCGGGAGAACGCCGCCGCTGCCACGCAGCGGACAGGGATGCAGCGGCGGCCGAATGCAGCAAGTTGTTTCGTCACGGGTCCTCAGGGCTTTTCCTGAGGCGGGGGGGCATCCTTGCCGGAGCCCTGGCCGTCTCCCTGCGGGGGATCTTCTTCCTTGACGGCGTTCTTGAACTCCTTGACAGACTTGCCGAGCGAGCGGGTGAGCTTGGGCAGGTTGGCCCCGCCGAAGAGCAGCAGGATGATGAGCAAGATGACCACCAGCTCGCCGGTGCTCAGGCCGAAGATCGTTGCAAGACAGGGGTGCGGAAGCATGGGAGGTTCCTCCTTGTGCAGTCGCCAGCGATATGGCATTGTAGTGGGGTCATGCTCGGGGTTCAAGGCTTTTGGATCGGGGTGCGAGTTGCTCTCTACGGCGGTGAGGCTGTGCTTCATTGGGGTGGCCGCGTTGTCGGCCGCGTGTTCGTTTCAGGAAGGGGACCCTCTCTGCCTGGAGGACTGCGGGCTTTGCGACGGCAATACCTGTCCGGAGGACCGATGCGGCCTGGTGATCATCCTGGCCAAGGACTGTGAGGGCAAGGTCGAGGAGGCCGAGGTGGCGGTGGGGAACTGTCTCCAGGAGGAAACGGTGGTGCCCGGCAGCTACATGTACCCCTGCGCCACGATCGACAAGAGCCAGGAGAAGACCGTCGTTGTGCGCTCTGACGACTGGGTGTGGAAGCGCACGGTGAAATGCACTTCGAAAGGAGCGGGCAGCGTGATTCCGCTGGCCCTGTACTGTCTGGAACGATGAGCGAACGACGAGAACTGGGCGAGTTTTTCGCCAACCCGATGGTGCGGCACTCGATGGAGCTGGCGTTCACCCTCTGGGGGGTGAACATGGGGTTCATCGATCGGGATCTGACTGTCCAGTTCCCGGCCGCGGCGCCTGAATCGGTGGCGTCTCTCTTCCGTGCGCTGCTGGCGAGCAGGAAGTATCGCAAGGACATCGAGACGCACCTGGCGCCGATGTTCGTGTCGAGCCCGGACTGGACCGGTCCGCGCTGGTTCAATCCGGTCCCCGGGGTGCGTCTGCTCGTGGTTCCGGTCGGGATGCGGACCGGGGCGGGCGTGCTCCTGTGCGTTCCGTTCGTGTACGAGGAGGAATCCGAGCAGGCGGACCACGATGCGCTTCTTGCCGTGGAGCGCAGCGTGCGTCCGGAGACCACTGGCGGCCCGGAGGTGATCCCCGCGTTGGGGGCAGCTTTACGGCGCAAGCTGCAGACGCACCTGTCGACGTTGAGCCGGGAGGTGGATGTGCTGTTCGGCAAGCAGCTCCGCCGTTCCGGGGATCGGAAGTCGGCACCGGATGACATCCGGGGACTCGTCGGGGACAGCCCTGCGGTCAATGAGCTGCGGCAGCGGGTACGGACGTTGGCGGTGGAGGACTTCCCCGTGTTCATCGTCGGGGAGGTCGGCTCCGGGAAGCAGACTGCCGCTAGGGCGATGCACGGCCTGGGCGGGCGCAGGAACCAGCCCTTCGCCGTGGTGAACTGCCAGTCGATGCCATACTCGGATCTTACCCACCTCGTGCTGGGCAGAACCTGGCGGTTCGGAGAGCCGACCGATGTGGAGAAGGCCGCTGCCGGCGGCACGGTGCTGTTCGAGGGGATCGAGTTCCTGCCGTCGCTGCTCCAGTACGTCTTCGTGCGCCTGTGCGACGGCCGGGTGGAAGGGGGGCTGACCCCACCGCGGGTGCTTGCCACCTCGTCGCTGTCGCTCGATGCGCTGGAGAAGCTCGGAGCCCTGCGGCCCGAGGTGCTTTCTTTCCTGCGGGGAGAGGTGCTCAGCATTCCCCCCCTGCGTCGCCGGAAAGAGGATGTCCCTTCCCTGGTGGCGGACATGTTGATCCAGCTTCGGGGCCAGTATCCCGACTTCCCCAGCGAGGTCAATCGGGATGTGCTCCGCCTGCTTCAAAACCATGAATGGCCCGGGAATCTCTGGGAACTGAAGGGAGAGGTGCGCTCCATGGCCACGGCTGCCCGTGGGCGGCGCGAAGTGGGCATGCAGGACGTCAGCCGACGACTGGCTGCCACGTCGCGCAGCGCGACCCCGGCCGACAGTGCCGCTCCGGTGAAGTCCGACCGTGAGGTTTCCCTCCCCGATGCGCTCGAGGCGCTCGAACGGACCATGTTGATGGATGCGCTCAACGCAACCCGGTGGAACCGTTCTCGCACCGCCCGCCTGCTCGGAGTGTCACGTCGCAACCTGATCCGGAAGATCGAACGCTACCAGCTCGACCGCCGGAAGCCTCCGGTTGCCAAGGACAAACCGCAACCCTGATTATCTGGGAAGAGCCTACTCGCCCGGGGAGAACACGAACGGCCAGCGGATGATGCACATACCGCCCTGGGGCGGCTGGAAGTGGATCTTGCCGATGATCTTCGCAATGCAGTCCTGGAGCTTGGAGTTGCCCGTGGTGTTGTCCACGACCTTGACGCCGTTGACGCGGCCGGTCAAGTCGATGATCCACTGGAGGGTGACCTTGCCGGCCAGGTCGGGCTTGAGCTGGAGCTGCATTTCGTAGCAGGCGCGGATGGCGGCCGCACGGCCGGACACCTTGCGCTGCACGTCGGCCTTCTTGCAGAACTGGCCGACGGAGCCGGAATCCAGCTTCACCTTGGAGGCCCGCTTCCGATCCCTGTCCTTCAGGCCGGCCATGGCCATGCGGCCGGAACGGGCAGCATCTGCGCCGCCGATCCCGCCGGGGAGCCCACCGCCGAGGCCGCCCATGCCGCCCATGCCGAACGCTCCGCCGCCGCCGAAGCCGCCGCCGCCGCCGCCGAAGCCGCCAGCGCCGCCAAAGCCGCCGCCGCCGCCGAAGTCGCCGGTACCGCCGTCGCTGCTCATGTAGGAGAAGTCCGACTCGTCCTCACGGGACACGGCATACTCGCCGTCCTCGGCCCACACCAGGTTCTTGGCGGACATGTTGCGGTCCTTGCCGAGCAGCTTGGAGAGCGAGGTGTTCTTCTTCATCTTGGAGTCGAGGACTGCGATCACGCCCTTCTTCTTGGCTTCCTTGGCGAGCATGGAGTCGCGCTTGGCATCCTTGCCGATGTGCCCTTCCTTCATCGGCTTGAACTCCTCGTCCTTCTTGTCCTCGAGGGTCTTCTTGAGCGGGTCGCCCGCGTCTTCGAGCTTCTGCTCCAGGACCGGCTGCTGCTCGGTTTCCTCCTTGAGAACCTCTTCTTTCTCGGGCTCCTTCTCCTTCTCGACCTTGGACTCTTCCTTCTTCTGCTCGTCCTTCTTCTGGCGCTCGAGCTTGCGGTTCTGGAGGGCCATGTCGATCTTGATGAGGCGCCTCATGACTTCCTGCTTCCTGGTCTTGTCGAGGTCGGCCTTGGCCGTGGCCGCGATGGTGAAGAGGAACAGGAACTGGAGAGCGGCGGAGAAGATGACGCCGGGGCTCACGCCGTCGGACAGGGCGAGAAGCGGGGACCCCTTCCGCTCCATGAGAGCGGGCTTGACGAAGTGGAACATGAGGGTGGCGTCGCCGATCTGGAACGCTCCGCTGTCACCGGGGTTGATCCGGACAAAGTTGGCATCCCGGGTGTCGCTGGTGTGGTTGCGCTTGTACTCGGCAACGGTCTCCTTTTTGCCGTTGATCTCGACGTTTCCGACCATGTCCCCGAACAGGGCTACCCAGTACTTGTCCGGCCGGCCGGGGCGATGGCGGATGATGGTCTGAGACGCAAACGGAGCCGGCAGGGTGAACATGTTGCGGATGCCGGACCCGATGGTGACGGACCTGCCTTCCGAAAGCACCTCCTCCTTGAGGATGGAGTCGTTCCACAGCACGGCAACGCGCAGGAAGCGGGTGTCCTTGGAGTAGTAAGGATCGCTTGCGATCATCCGGAACGAGGAAAACAGGGCAAGCACGGCGCCGAGCCACACGAGTTGGAATCCGAGGGCCGCTGCCATGTAGCCGGCGAAGAAGCCGGTTTCATCGATCGGGAGATTGTGGATGTCCTTGAACTGGATGGGGGCGCGCAGCGAGACCACCGTCATGGCGGTGATCAGCACCAGGGAGAGCAGCAGGGCTCCGAAAGCGGCCTTCTTCGGGCGACCGAAGAAGAACCCGAAGGCCACGGTGGGGAGCAGGGAAATCGCTGCGGCGAGGGCAACGAGTCCCCACGTGACCTCGTGCAGAAAAGCGAGGGTATGGCCGGGGGCGCCGGCCGGGATCTCGTAGAGCGGCAGGAACAGCCCCCCCACGGCGACGAGCAACGCTGCAACCACGCACGAAATCTGTCCAAGTCGCATGTGTCCCCCCTCCCTCAAGTGTCACCGGGCAGTGCTGCCCGTACGGACAAACCGCCCGATGATATTATCCGTCCACCAGCGTGTCAAGCTCGAAACCGAACCGAAAAGCCCCGTGCCGAAGGGCACCGTCTTCCGGGTCGAAACCCGCCGAAGCGGGCCCCCTTAACACCGTCCTCTCCTGGCGGTTCCCAGCCGGAATTCGAACGGCTGGACGGGGTCGAAAAACCGGCGACAATATGCGCTTGACACGCCTGGAGGGCCGCGTTAGTATCCGGCCTTGTGTGTTGGCGCACCCGCTTTCCGACAAGGGTCGGAGCAGCGGGAATTGAGGCGGTGGGCCCTTGCGGCGTCTTGCGAAACGTGCTTCTTAGGAGGGAGCGAAACATGCACTTCATTGGCGAAGCGTTCGAGGAAGGCGGATTCATGATGTGGCCGATTCTGTTCACCGGCATCTTCGTGTGGGGAATCGCCATCGAGCGGTTCATCTACCTGTTCTTCCGCGCCAGCGTTCCGACCGAAGCCTTCCTCCGGAGCCTGGAGAAGGCGATCGTGGGCGGCAGCCTGTCCCGTGCCAGCAACCTGGCGCTCGGCTCCGGTACCCCGCTGGGCCGTATCGTCCACGCCGGGCTCGTGAAGGTCACGACGGATGTGAACCAGGTGCAGATGGCCATCGACCAGGCCGCTCTGCATGAGCTGCCGCGCATCGAGCGTCGAACCCCGTACCTCGCCATGATGGGGAACGTGGCCATGCTCCTCGGGCTTCTTGGAACGATCACCGGCATGATCATCTCGTTCGGTGCCGTGGCGGATGCCGATGCGTCGGACAAGGCCGTCATGCTGGCCCGCGGTATTTCGGAAGCCATGAACTGCACCGCCTTTGGTCTGCTCATCGCCATTCCGTCGCTGCTGCTCTACGCCATCCTCCAGGGCAAGACGCAGAAGCTGGTGGATGACATCAACGAGGGGTCCGTGCGGGTCCTGAACCTGGTGCTTGCTCACCACGACACGCTGGTCGAATCTGCCAACCGGCCTAGCGAGAAGGAATGATCCGTCGAGTGGTCTTCTGCACGCTTTAGGAGGTTGCCATGGCTGGCGGTGGAGCACCAACCCCGTCAAAAGGTGGGAAGAAAGCGGTTGACTTCGTCGTGAACCTGGTTCCCACGATTGACCTGTTGTCCGTTCTGATCTCATTCCTGCTCATCACCGCAGTGTGGGTGCAGCTCGCCCGCATCAACACCGACAACGTCGTGAACAAGGCCACGGACCGGCCCAAGCAGTCGCAGAACCAGGCCAAACCGTTGAAGATCCTGCTCACGGCCAATGCAGTGATGGTGCGGTTCCAAGGCACCAACCCGGTGTCGGTATCGATGGGCGACGACATGCTCACCCGGCTGCGGGGTGTCCTGACCGAGTTCAAGAAGAAGGCAACCGAAGACCAGAAGGTCATCGTGGCTGCCGAGGACACGGTGAATTACCTCGTGCTCATCGAGGTGATGGATCTCTGCCTGGATGTCGGGTTGAGCGGGCTGTCCGTGGCCGACCCCAGCACCTTCGGCTCGTGAGCGGGAGGGGCGAAGCGGGGGACTCGGAGAACGAGGCGTCTGGAGGGACGAATGGCGAAGCTGATTCAGAAGCCCAAGAAGGTCCTTGGGAGCTCGATCCATCTCAAGTTCGCGAAGCATGCGGGGCACGGAAAGGCCTCTCCGGTGGCGGACCTCAACGTGACGCCGATGGTGGACATGCTCACCATGCTTGTCATTTTCCTGCTCATGAGCTTCACGGCATCGGGCGAGATCCTGTTCGTGACCAAGGACATTGTGATGCCCAAGGCCTTCAATACGGTCCCGCTGGATCGTGCTCCGGTGATTGCCCTGTCCGCCGAGGCGATTGCCATGGAAGGGCAGGCCGTCATGCGGACCGGGGAAGCCAACGAGAAGTGGTATCCCGACTGGCGGCTTCCCCCGCTGGTGCGGAAGCTCAAGGACATCGCTCGGGAGGCGCGTGAGCTCAACCCGGACCGCCCCTTCGACGGGCAGGTGATCATCCAATCCGACGGCAAGGTGCCGTTCTCGGTCGTCAAGATGGTCATGACTTCTTGTGCGGAGGCGGGTTTCTTCAACGTCAACTTCGCGGTCCAGCGCGGTCCTGCCGTCGGCGTTCAAACCGATCCGGGCGCTGCCGAGTAGCGGCGCCGAGCTACCCCGGCACCTTCCATGAAATACGACATCAGGCAACGCATCGGATTCCTGCTGGTGCTGGCAGTGCTGCTGGCATGCGCGTACATGGCACTGCACTATCTCTGGCGTCAGGGCAAGGTGACGCGCGTGCTGTATGAGCCTTCGATCACGCTGGTTCGCGTGGGGGGCGTCCCCGTGTCCCCGGAGCAGGTGAATCCGGTCGAGGTCATGCAGGGGACCCCGCTGGAGGTGACCTGTGACGTGGTGCCTCCGTCCGAGGATGGGGAGAAGGCCGGCTATGTCTTTCACACCGCGTCCGGCAAGACGCCGTCGGAGCGATGCCGGGCCCTGCTGACCTTTGACGGGAAGTTGGGCACCGAGCAGGAGGTCATGGTGGAGTACCTGATCACCGGGGCTGACGGCAGCAGCCGGCAGGCGGGGACCATGAAGGCTCTGCTGCGGATCGTGGCGCCGGGAGCGTTCCTGCGGATCCGGGCGCTGGAGGATGCGTCGGGAGGGCCGATCTCCTCCCTCGTGGTTCCGCAGGAGGTGGTGCCGTACGTCGATGCAGCGTTGCCCCTGGCCGGCGATGCCGACGATTACGCCGTCGTGTTCTTCGTGGGGCGGACGGGCGATGACCAGCTCATGCTGCAGCTCCGCTCAGGGGAAGGGGGAGCCGTCGAAGTGAACTGGGCTCCGATCAAGGAGTTCCGTCGCTGGGGACAGGAGATCGGAGGCTACGTGGCATGGCCCGGGGGGGCCGAGCCGGGCACGGGGAAGAAGTCGCCCCCCATCATGGTTGGCGGAGAGAACTCCCAGCGGGAGGCTTTCGAGATCTACGCGATGCTGCTGCGCTCGTCGGATGTCGGAACGATGCTGACCCGAGTCGTCGAGGTCGGCCCCGGCACGGCCAGCGAGGTTTCCGTTTCGGTCAAGCCGCTGTCGCTCGAGGAGATTCGGCCCATGGCGGTGGACGGCTGGGTTTCTCCTCCCCTGCGGGTCGTTCGCAAGGCGGGCGATTCCGGTGAAGATACCGTGCGTGTCGAAGCTCCTGCGGCAGGGGCCGAGTGATTCGAATCCACATCGTCGATCGCTGGCTCGAGGTTCAATCCCTGGTTGGATCCTGTCCCGGGAATGTTTCTCTGGGAACGGGAAGCGGAGCAGATTGCGAGGCACTGGAGCGGAGGAGCTGCAGGACGAGGTCGGCCCGCTCGGGGTCGCCGTTCCTGGAATAGAATCGGGAAAGCTCGGCGAGGTTTCTACGGCGGTTGACGCCGGAGCGGGCGAGGAACCGGAAGGCTGCCTCGGCCGCGTTCAGGTACCCCAGCCGTTCACTGGTCCTTGCGAGTCGATGCTGGATTGCCAGGTTGGCGGGAGCGTGGTACTCCGCCTGCCGCAGGAGGAGGAGCGCGTCCCCGTGACGGTCCATGGCGGACAGGAGATCTGCGGCTTCGAGGAGGGCTTCGACCGATCCCTTGTTGGTCGAGAGGGCCGCCTCGTATTCGGCCAGCGCTTCGTCAGCGCGGCCCTGGCTCGAGTACCAGCGGGCAAGGGAGAGGTGGACAAAGAAGACCTTGTTGCCGGACAGGGCGGCGCGGCGGAGGAGGTAGTAGGCATTCCGCACATTGCCCCTGGCCAGGTCGCACAGCGCTTTCTTGTACGCAGGATACCACCACTCCGGGGCCGTCGCGGCAGCGAGCCCGTACTGGGTGCAGGCCGACAGGACGAGCCCTCGGGCGAAGAAGCGGTCCCCCTCGTCGACGGTTTCACGGGCCACTGAGACCGGGTCGGTTTCTTCGGCACGCAGCGGCAGCCCGTGGAGCAGGGCGCACAGGCCCAGCGCAAGGGAGAGGCGGGAAGCGGGGGGGAATCCGAAGGACGGCATTCTCAGAACGAAAGCTCGAATGCGAACCCGGAGAAGGCGGGGGAAACGACCGGCGCAAGCGAGGTCTTCTTCGGCTCCGACTTGGGAGGAGTGGCGAGGTCGACGATGAGCCACGTGGCGGCACCGACCGCGGATGCGATTGCGACGCCACCGCAGACATTGGCCCAGAGCGCTGCGTTTTCCCCTCGGGTCGTGATCGGGTCCAGCCCGTCGTTGAACTCCTCGACGGTCATGGGGCAGACATTGCCGGGGCAGCTCTCCCGGGCATAGTCGAGGATGTCGGTTTCGGCCTGGGTCATCCGCTTGTAGAAGACGAACGAGCCGATCCCGGAGACCACGGCGAGGCCTGCCAGCGCGGATGCGCCGATGATGGTCCCCGTGGTGACGAGAGGCTCCTTGCCCGTTTCCTTCTTGCCGTCATCCGGTGCCTTGTCCGGGATCTTGTCTGGGGTTTTGTCCGGCACCTTGTCCGGGACCTTGGCGATGAGCACGAGCGTGACGCTGGCCTGGCAGGGCTGGCCCTGGGCGCAGCTTACGTCCACGGACTGCGGGGTGTAGCCTTCGAAGGAGACCTCGACCTTGTGGGGGCCGGGGCTGACTTCCATCGGCTTTCCCGACCCGGGGCCGGGCTTTCCGTCGACGAGGATTGCCGCTTCCGGAGGAACGGTGGTGACGGTCAGCGTGGAGACGGCCGGGGCAAGGACCCACGTGGCCAGGGCTTCGACCTCCTCGATGAGCTGTCCCACGTCTCCGGTCACGCGTTTGCGGTACGGTGCCGGGTCGGGCCCGCTGGTGGTCGAAAGCCGCCACACTTCGAGGCGATAGCCTCCCATGGCCTTGCCGACCTTCCCGAAGACCAGCAGGTCGAGGCCCATCTCCATGCCCACCTTGCGCACGCATTCGACCGAGGCGAGGCAGACGTTTCCGTCATCAGACTTCCGGTCGAGGAGGGTCTTCTTGAAGCTCTCCTTGCCCTCGACCCGGTAGGCCCGCCCGGACTTGTCGATGACTGCGGAGATGAGCACCTCGGTCAGGTCGTCCGCCAGTTCGCGGTCCATGTCGCTTTCGGGCTGAAGCAGCACTGCCCCGCTTTTCTCCTGGGCCAGGATCGGCCCATGCAGAAACAGTGCGAGCAGGGTGGCTGCCAACGGGATTCTCAAGCTCATCGCGATTCCCCCAATTCTCACCGCCGCCTTAGCATAGAAAAGGGGGAGGGTATTGTCAAATAAAGCTCGGGCGGGTGACTGGATGCGGGGGTGCGGGCGCGGTAAGAGTCGTTGTTGACAAGGATGACGGCACAGCGTAGGTTTGGCCGCCTTGAGGAGGGCGGGACGGATGCTCCTGACCATCGACGCACAGGAACCCGAGCACTGGCTGCTGGCCGAAGTCTGCAAGGTGCTGCAGCGCGGGGGGATCATCGTGCTGCCGACCGACACGGTGTACGGGGTGGCCTGCGACGTGGCGTGCGACGATGCGGTGGAGCGGATCTACCGGCTCAAGGGGATGGATTCCCGCAAGCTGCTTTCGTTGTTGTGCAGCGACCTGGCCATGGCGGCCGAGTTCACCCGAGGGATTCCCAACACGTTGTTCCGGGTGGTTCGGCGCAAGCTCCCCGGCCCGTACACGTTCATCCTGCCGGCGTCCAAGGAGTTGCCCCGAGCCATGAGGAAGAACCGCAAGACGGTGGGCATCCGGGTGCCGGACTGTCCCATCGTGCTGGCCCTGGTCGAACAGTTCGGGCGGCCGTTGCTGACGACTTCGGTCCGCATCGGGCCTGGCCAGTGGATGCTGGATCCGTTCGACATCGAGGCGGAGTATGGGGCGGCAATCGACATGGTCGTGGATGGCGGGGCCCTGTTCCCGGAGCCGTCGACGGTCATTGACTTCTCCGGGGTCGAGCCGGAGGTGGTGCGGGAAGGGAAGGGCGTGGTCGACTTCCTGTAGGGCGGGCTTCGCCTGGGTGTTCGATCCGAGGGCGCTGACCGCGGGAGACGCAAGTGGACCGACAGACTGACATCCTGATTCTGGGAAGCGGCATCGCCGGGCTCACCGCTGCCTTGGAGGTGGCGGACAGGGCCCGGGTCCTGGTGCTGGCCAAGGCATCTTTGGAAAAGACGAACACGGCCATGGCGCAAGGGGGGATCGCCGCAGTATTTGGCGCGGACGATTGCTTCGAGTCGCACGTGGAGGACACGCTTCGTGCGGGCGGTGGCCTGTGTGATCCTGGGCTGGTGGCCGGGTGTGTTGCGGAAGGGCCGGACCGGATCCGGTGGCTGTCGGGCCTGGGCGTCGGGTTCGAGAAGGGGGAGACGGGGCAGCTCGATCTCGGGCGGGAGGGGGGACACTCCAGGAGGCGCATCGTCCACGTCAAGGACTCGACCGGGCGGTCGGTGGAGGAGGCCTTGCTGTCGGCTGCCCGGCGCCACCCGAACATCGAGGTGGGCGAAGGGCTGATGGGGCTCGACCTGATCACGCTGCGTCGCCTGGATGGGGGCGGAGGGGAAGACCGGTGCATCGGCTGCTACGTGATGGACCGGGCGACCGGGAAGATCACGACGGTCGGTGCTTCGGCCACGATCCTGGCCACGGGGGGCTCGGGCAAGGTGTACCTGTACACGAGCAATCCCGACATTGCCACCGGGGACGGAGTCGCGATGGGCTGGCGGGCCGGAGCCGCGGTCGCCAACATGGAGTTCTTCCAGTTCCATCCGACCTGTCTCTACCATCCGCTGGCCAAGAATTTCCTGATTTCGGAGGCGGTTCGTGGGGAGGGGGGAACCCTGCTCACAGCGGCGGGCGAGCGGTTCATGCCGCGACACCACGAGTCTGCGGAGCTGGCTCCGCGCGACGTGGTGGCCCGGGCCATCGACGAGGAGCTCAAGAAGTCCGGAGACGACTGCGTGTACCTGGACATCAGCCACCGCTCGGCGTCGTTCATCGAGCGGCGGTTTCCTGCGATCCTCGGCTTCTGCCGGAAGCTGGGGCTGGACATCCGCAAGGATCCGATTCCGGTGGTGCCGGCGGCGCACTACCAGTGCGGCGGCATCGTGACCGATGACAACGGATGGACCGGGTTGCCGGGGCTGTATGCCGTCGGAGAGGTGGCATGCACGGGCATGCACGGGGCCAACCGACTTGCGTCGAACTCATTGCTCGAGGCGCTGGTCTTCGGCCGGCGGGCGGGGTTGACCGCGCTCAAGTGGCTACGCGAGGTTCCTCCGGGGCCGACGGAGCTGCCGGCATGGAACATCGGGTTTGCACGCCATCCCGACGAGTCGGTCGTGATCAGCCAGAACTGGGACGAGATCCGCCGATTCATGTGGAACTACGTGGGGGTCGTCCGCTCGGACAACCGGTTGGAGCGGGCTCGAAAGCGCCTGGCCATGGTCCGTGAGGAGGTGTTGACCGACTACTGGCGGTTCATCCTCACGTCGGACCTGGTCGAGCTGCGCAATCTCTCCGACTGCGCCTGGCTCATCCTTGAGGCGGCCCTGATGCGCAAGGAGAGCCGAGGGTTGCACTACAACCTGGACCACCTGGAAACAGACGACGTGAACTGGCGCCACCCCATTGTGCTTCGACGCTCCGGCAAGGGAGCGGTGAAGTAGGGGTAGAGCGACCGAGCCAGCGAGGGGGTCGAAGGGGGGCTCAGACCACGGGGAAGCGGTCGGGGGACACGTAGTCGCCAAACTGCTTCTGAGTGTCCAGCAGCCGCTGCCGTTCTTCTTCGAGCACTTCGTAGAAGCGGGCAGGCACGTCGGGCACGGTGTCCCGGTAGGTCTTGACGATCCGATCGATCTTGGCGAGGTTCTCGGGAATCCGCAGCAGGAACTGGGCTTCATAGTCCGCGGGAGTCAGTTCCTTGCCGAGCGTTTCGGCGAACAGCCGCTTGAGATCCTCGTAGAGCGGGATGAAGCCGGTGGGCGTGCGGCGGGCCTTGGCGTCGCCGTGGACTCTCAGCTCGGTCCACTTGAGCCAGACGACCTTGTCGGTCCGCTGGTTGAGGAAGCGCCCCTGCCGGTCGCGGATGAAGTAGTTCACTCCGAAGATGGCCGGCGGGGACGAGAGTCCGCCACCGAACTCCAGGTTCATGCCGATGTAGCGGCCGATGGGAACAGACAGGAAGTCGATGTTCGACATCGGGTTGAACTCCCGGACGCCCTCCTGTCCGAGCGTGGCTGCCGTGGTCTCCGATTCCAGCGATGCTGCCTTGGTGATGATGCCGTGCTCCCAGTCGAAGGCCTGCTGCACCGGGACCCAGGTGTCCGAATCGCGGCCTCCGTAGATCAGGGCCTGGAGGAGGATTCCATTCGGGGCCTCGAGCGCCTGGACGTCGGTGTTCTGGAGCTCCCGAAGCGCGAGCGTGAACCGGGCGTTTGCGTGGGAGGGAGTGACCTTCTTGCCGTCCGGTCCGACAGTACCGGGGGTCCACTGCCCGACGTGATTCACGCCATCCGGCGGAATCGGGGTCCCCATGTCGATCCAGTGGGGCTTCCCGTCCTTGATGAGCACGTTGGAGAAGATGAGCTGGTGGCCCGGCGTGTGAAGCACGTCCCAGATGATAGGATCGTCCACTGAGTTGATTCCCTGGATGATGCCGAACATCCCGGATTCGACGTTGACGGCCCTCACCGCTCCGTCCATCTGGCGGAGGTAGGCGATGTCGTCGCCGACCATGGTCTCGGACGGGATCATTGCGGTGCTGGTCTTTCCGCACATGGAGGGGAAGGCACCGGCGACCCAGGTTTTTCGCCCTCCAGGGCCTTTGACCCCCATGAGGAGCATGTGCTCTGTGAGCCAGCCCTCCTGCTCGGCCCTGAAGATGGCAAGGCGCATGGCCAGCTTCTTGAGGCCGATGGTGTTGCCGCCGTACTGAGTGTTGACGGAGTAGACGGTGCGCTCGGAGCTGTCGATGTAGACCCGTCGGTCCTTGACGTTGATGCAAGTGTTCTGCTCCGACAGGGCCCCCGAGCAGTGGATGAACCGGAAGATGCGTGCACCGGGTCCCTGCCGTTGGAATTCCGCGTAACCCTTGCGGTAGAGGAGGTCTTCCGAGTGGGCCACGTAGGCGGAGTCCGTGATCTGCACGCAGGGGATGGAAAAGACCGAGTTCGTGGGGCCGAGGCAGAAGAAGCGGACGATCATCTCCCGCCCCTGCATGAGCCCTTGCATGAGGCCGGCCAGCTCGGCCTTTGCCTGTGCCTGCTGAATGGTGTTGATGTCCCCGCCGAGCGAGGTTCCCGGAGGCACCATGAGCCGGGTGTTCTTCTTGTCCCGTCCCTGGTCATAGTAGCCGTCGAAGTGGTACGTGTGCCCGTCGAGGGCAAGCGCCGTCTCCTCCCCTCGTGCCTGCGCTGCCTTGCGGATGTACTCCACGTCGGCCGGGGAGTCGTCACACACGAACACGGATTCAGGGCGACACAACGCCACCTGCTGTGCCACGAGGTCGTGCACTTCGGGGTTGTCCACGGCCGCCAGTTTCGCAAACTGCTCCGGTGCCAGCCGCTCTCGCAAGGCCAGAAGTGCCTGGGATTCCATTGCTCGTCCTCCGATCTCGGGATTGGGGTTCAATTGGAGCCGGTCTTCGCCGGATCCGCGCGCAGAGCATAATCTGGGGAGAAAACGAGTGAGAGTCAAGGGGGGAGATGACGTTTTTTCGAAGCGGACGGCCTCACGGCCCCACGGACACCTGGATGATGTAGGTCGCACAGGTGTCTGGGACGCCGTCCTTCTTGTAGACCTTGAGGTAGTACTTCGCTGCGTGGGGCGTGCAGAAATGGGCACCTGGTGCGGCTTCTCCTCCGACCCCGGGGGGGCCGACCTCGGAGGAGCACGGGCACTCTCCGGCATCGGCATTGTAGAAGTTGACGGTCCACTTGAAGTCGTCGGTATCGTCGCACAGGAGGTTGTCCACGATGTCGCAGCCTCCCCGGAAGACCTGGAAGCGGAACTTGTCCGCACCCTGCGTGAACTTAGCTCGCACCGTGTGGTCGTTGCACGCGTTGTCCGGCGCATCGGATGCTATGAACGAATACCAGTCCGCGTCGTTGCCGGGGACGACGTTTCCCGTTGCCACTGCGGCGCCGCCCGGGTCCGCCAGCGTGCCCAGGTCGATGGCCGTATTGCAGGTGGCGCCGGTCTTGAGCACGTCGTTGCTGTCGGCCGAGCACTCGCAGCCGGTCTCGAAGAGCGAGTCGATGTCGTAGAAGTCGGCGGTGCAGCTTCCCACCGTACACTTGCCCTGGACGCACTTGGGGGTTCCGTTGGCCACCGGCCCGCACATGGCGGTGGCGTTCCCTTCGTCCACCTGGTTGTTGCAGTTGTCATCGATGCCGTTGCACTGCTCCACGGCTCCGGGGAAGACGAACGCCTTGGTGTCGTCGCAATCCCCCTTCTTGGTGATGGAGTACAGGCCGGACGGCTCGCACAGGCACTTGAAGTCAGTGGAGAGACCGAAGCCGTCCTGATCGGAATCCACGAAGTACTGGATGCACCCCAGGGCCCCTTCCTCGTCGATGGAGCCGTTGCAGTTGTTGTCCTTGGCGTCGCCGCATTTTTCGGCAGCGAAGTGGCTGACCGTGGGGTCCTTGTCGTCGCAGTCAGAGCCGAAGATATCCCCGTCGCCGTCGAGGTCGGTGTCGAGGCAGTCCTTGATTCCGTCGCCGTCGGTGTCGGGGAAGCCCTCGTCGATTCCGCCCCCGCAGTTGTTGTCGACGCCGTCGCAGATCTCGGGGGCCCCAGGGTTGATGAAGGAGTTCTGGTCGTGGCAGTCGCCGGGCAGAGTGGCGCTGTACACCCCTTCGGCAGTGCAGGTGCACTGGCTGGCCGTCGAGAGTCCGTAGCCGTCACCGTCACCGTCCATGTAGTACTTGGTGCAGCCGTTCGCTCCCTTCTCATCGGCCTGGTTGTTGCAGTTGTTGTCGATTCCGTCGCATGTTTCCGCGACCGCTGGACTGGCGTTCGCGTTCTGGTCGTCGCAGTCGCCGGCCAGCGTCGTGGTGTACGAGGCATATGGGGAGCACAGGCAGATCGCGTTGAAGGGATTCCCGAAGCCGTCCTTGTCCACGTCCTCGTAGTAGGTCTTGCAGCCCAGGGCGGAGCCGTCATCCGGGATTCCGTTGCAGTCGTCGTCGAGGGAGTTGCAGGTTTCGACGCCGTTGGGATGGACGTTCTTGTTGCTGTCGTCGCAGTCGCCGGCCTGCGTGGCGGTGAAGCCCTGGCCCGGGGCGCAGAGGCACTGCTTGGAGGAGGGGTTTCCGAAGCCATCCTTGTCGGAGTCGAAGTAGTAGATCTTGCAGTCGAGGGTGTCCTCGTCGATGGTGCCGTCGCAGTCGTCGTCGAGGTTGTTGCAGGTCTCCTTGGAGCCTCCGCTGATGTTCTTGTTGTTGTCGTCGCAGTCCCCGCCCTTGGTTGCGGTGTAGAAGTCGCCCGGGAAGCAGAGGCACTGGGAATCGCCCGACCAGCCCCAGCCATCGGAATCGAGGTCGCGATACCAGATCTTGCAGCCGGAGGCGCCGGGCTCGTCGATGACATCGTTGCAGTTGTTGTCCTTGCCGTCGCACTTCTCCGGCAGGCCGGGGTGGATGTCGACATCGTTGTCGTTGCAGTCCCCGGCCTTGTCGGCCTTGTACTGGGCAAACGGCTTGCAGGAGCACTTGGTCATCCCAGCCACACCGTAGCCGTCGCCGTCGGTATCGAGGTAGTAGGTGTTGCATCCGAGGCTCCCGTCCTCGTCGGCCTGGTAGTCGCAGTCGTCATCCTTTGAGTTGCAATACTCGGCTGCGCCGGGGAACACCTTGGGGTCATCGTCGTTGCAGTCGCCCGCCTGCTTGGCCGTGTACTCCCCCTTCTGGCCGCAAACGCAGGCCTTATCGGCAAACACTCCATACCCGTCGCCGTCGTGGTCCTTGTAGCGGAGCTCGCACCCGGTAGCGCCGGTATTGTCGATGTCCCCGTCACAGTTGTCGTCTACGCCGTTGCAGGTTTCTTCGGAAAGCGGGTTCACCGCGGGATTGGAATCGTTGCAGTCACCACCCGAGATGGCGGTGAAGGGGGTTTTTCCGTTTGCACCGCAGACGCACTTGGAGAGGCCGGAGAAGCCAAACCCGTCGCCATCGACGTCGATGAAGAACATGCCGCACCCTGCGGATTCGTCGGGGTCGACGAGGTTGTCGCAGTTGTCGTCGATGCCGTTGCACGATTCGACGGCCTTGGGGAAGATGAGCGGGTTGAACGGGGCGCAGTCCTTCCAGTCCTGGGCACCGTCCCCGTCGTCATCGTCGTCACAGTCGTCCCCTTTGCCGTCCTTGTCCGCGTCCTCCTGGGTCGGGTTGGCCAGGAGCTGGCAGTTGTCGTCGCAGGCCTGGAGCACGTCCTTGGTGCACGTCTTGTCGCCGGCAACCCCGCTTCCGTCGCCGTCGTCCGGAATGCCGTCGCCGTCGTCATCCGGATCGCACGCGTCGCCCTCGCCGTCGAAATCGGTATCTTTCTGCGTGGGATTGGCCGCGGTGGGGCAGTTGTCGACGGGGTCGTTGACGCCGTCGTTGTCGTCGTCCGGGTCGCAGGCATCCCCCTTGCCGTCGCCGTCGTTATCCTCCTGCTGGGGGTTCTGGATGGTCGGGCAGTTGTCGTCGCAGCCAAGCGTGTTGCCGGCCTTGCAGGGGGCATCGCCCGCAACTCCGCTGGAGTTGCCGTCTTCCGGCACGCCGTCGCCGTCGTCGTCCTCGTCGATGCAGTCGGCCTGTCCGTCGAGATCGAAGTCGGGGAAACCGTCGTCGGTCATGCCGTTGCAGTCGTTGTCGAGGCCGTCGCAAAGCTCGGGGATGTTGGCATCGCCGATGCAGGAGAGCTGGACACCGAAGTCATCGCATTTCCACACGCCGTTGGCGCACTCATCGAGGTCGGGACCGTCGCAGGGCAGTCCCTTTTCGGGCCAGGGGTCGTCCGGGATGCCGTTGCAGTCGTCATCGAGACCGTTGCACATCTCGGGATGCGGCACGTCCCCCTGGCAGACCATCTGGAAAGTGGCCTGGTCGCAGGTCCACGTCCCTTCCGCGCAGACATCGAGGTCGTCGGGGGAGTCGCACGGAAGCCCCAGCTCGAGGAACTCCTCGTCGATGTTGGAATCGCAGTCGTTGTCGAGGCCGTCGCACAGCTCGGCCTGCGGGATAGGGGCCGGACACAGCCAGCCGTTGGGGCCCTGGCAGACCGATTCGGCCGTGCAGGTACCAAAGGAATTGGAGATTTCGCAGAGGTCCGGGACCAGCTCCTCGTCTTTGTCCGAATCGCAGTCGTTGTCGAGGCCGTCGCAGACTTCGGCAGACGGGGTCTGGGAATCGCACTGGGTCCAACCCGCCGGACCGTCGCAGACCGAGATGCCGAAGCATTTGCCGAACTCGTTTTCTTCGAAGCAGGCTTCGATCTTGCCGTTCAGGGGACCGAGGCAGACGCAGGAGCCGCTTGCCGGGACGCACTGGAGCGAGGGGATGTCGTCGACGACGACCTCCTTGCACGTGTAGTCCTCGGGGCATTCGGAGTCGTCCTTGCAGGACATGCCGCAGTAGGTATCTCCGGCATCTCCGATGGCGAGGCAGTGGTCCTTGGGGGTGCCGCACTGGTCGTGGCCGGTGCAGGGCTGGCACAGGTCGGTGTCGGGCGGCGAGCAGAGGAAGATGATGTCCGATCCCATGGACTTGCTGGTGCACTTCCAGTCGAGCGGGCATTCTTCTTCGCAGTAGATGGTGCAGACGGAACCCCAGGCAGCGGTCTCGACGCAGTATCCGGAAAGACAGTCGGCACCGGAAGCGCACGGCCACAGGAAGCCGCCCTCTTCGGCGCGGTACTCGATGTCGTAGGTCTGGATGTCGAGGTCAGCGAGGAACCAGAGCTCGGTCTCTTCGCGAATGTCCTGCCGGAAGATGGGCGTCGTGTCACCCGCATCGGGGAAGATCAGGTGCGAGTCCCCGGCCGTGTCCCGGGCATCAGCGTCCGGAGAGGCCGTCGGCGGGCTGGAGCAGGCTGCGGACAGCACACCGAACGCTGCGAGCAGAGCGAGCGCGTCGAGCCGGCGGTTCCGATTCATTGCTGGTGCCTCCTGCCGGGGTCTGGGGAGTGTTTGGCATGTGGGGGAGAGCCTCCTGGAGGAGGGCTATTCCTTGATGCCGTTGGTGAACTCGATCTGGTAGTCGTCGCAGACGATGGGTGTGCCGGGCTTGCGGTAGACCCGAATGTAGTAGTCCGCTGCCTGGCTGGTGCACTGGTGGACGTTGGCGCTGGTATCGTCAGCGAATTCCTCGGGAGTGAGGTTGTGGTCCGCGTCGGGGGCGCACTTGCACTCGCCGCCGGGCTCGCCGGGCTGCGCCGTATCGACGTGGAAGTCGGTGAAGAACTCGAACAGGGTGGTCCCGGAGCACATGTTGTCCGCTCCGGCGCACCCGTTCTTGTACACGTCGAAGATGTAGGAGTCGTTCGGGTTCTTCAGGAAGCGGACCTTCAGGTGGAAGGTATCGCACCAGTCCGGATCCGGACCATCGGTGGCGGTGATCTTGTACCAGTCGGAGTCGTCGGCCGGCACGATGCGCCCCGTGACACTGCCGGAGCTGCCGGAATCCGCCATGGTCCCGGCAAACGTCGCATCACCGCAGATCTGGTTGGGCACTTCGGTCTGCTCGACCTGGCACTCGCAGCCGTCGGCAAACGCGGTGTTCAGGTCGTAGAATCCGCTCTCGCAGCTCAAGATGACGCAGCCGCCCTGGCAGGCGACCTCGCCGTGGGCGATGATGCCGCAGCTCTTGACGGCCTCGTCTTCGTCGATCTCGCCGTCACAGTCGTTGTCGAGGCCGTCGCACAGCTCCACGACGGTGGGGTGGACTTCGTACTTGGTGTCGTCGCAGTCACCGCCCTTGGTCGCTGTGTAGTCTCCGATCTTGCCGCACAGGCACTTGAGCTGGTCGCTGAGGCCGTAGCCGTCCTTGTCCTGGTCGAGGTAGTAGGGGATGCAGCCGGTGGCGTTTTCCTCGTCGATGACGCCGTTGCAGTTGTTGTCTTCGCCGTCGCACAGCTCTTCGGCCTCTGGGTAGGAGAGCGGGTTGGCATCGTTGCAGTCGCCGGACTTCTTCTTGTAGTCGGCAGATTCCTTGCACTTGCAGTCGGTCTTGGCCGCGTCGCCCCAGCCGTCGGAATCGCCGTCGTAGTACATGGTTTCGCAGCCGTCGGAGAACGACTCGTCGACCTGGCCGTCGCAATCGTCATCGAAGAAGTTGCAGGCTTCCTTGACTGAGGGGTTGACGCCGATGGAGGAATCGTCGCAGTCGCCGCCCTGGGAGACGTGGTTGGGGCTGGGAGCCTTGCACTCGCAGGTCCCGACGCCGATTCCGAAGCCGTCTCCGTCCTGGTCAAAGTACCAGGTGATGCACTTGAGGGAGTTGGCGGGGTCGATGATCCCGTCGCAGTTGTCGTCGATTCCGTTGCATTCCTCGGGCTTAGGCGTCAGGGCCGTGCACTCGGTGAGCCCGCCTGCGGTGCAGGTCCGCTCGCCAAAGCACTCGCCATAGCCGTTGGATTTGCGACACTCGGTTGAGGCCCCGTCGGTGATGGCCTTATCGTTGCACTCGCACTCGCCGCCCGTACCGGCCGGGACGCACTGGCTGGCCGTGCCGCCGGAAAGCGACTGGACCTCGGCGCACACGTACCCCTCGGGGCAGACGCCCTTCACGCTGCAGTCGAGGCCGCAGAAGCTGCCGGCATCCCCGTGGGACACACAGAGGTCCCCCTTGGTGAAGGGGAAGTGGCACTCCTCATCGGTGTTGCAGGGGCGGCAGAGGTAGATGTCTTTGGGCAGGCAGATGAAGACCAGGTCGGGCAGCGCCATCATGTCCTGGGTGCAGGACCAGCCCATGGGGCAGTCTTCGATGCACTGCATGGTGCAGACCTTGCCGGTGTACCCCTCGACGCAGTAGCCGCTGATGCAGTCCTTGTTCTGCTCGCAGGGGCAGAGGAATTCACCGGGGCCTGTGCAGAACTGCTGGGTTTCGGAGGCGGCATCGCCGTCCAGGCCGGGTTCCTGGTCTCCGATGGTGATATCGGGAACCTCGTCCGATGTCTCCGTGAGCTCGCCGGGCAGGACGCGGCCATCGCCGGCCGTGTCGGTTTCCGCTCCGGGCCCGTCGGACGGGGTGCCGTCGACAACTTCCAGCTCGGTCGTGGTCGGACCCGACGAGCAGGCGGAAACCAATGCCAGGGCGAAGGACGATGCCAACAGAATGACCGGCCAAGAATCACGACGGCGCATGGTTCCCTCCTGACGCGCTGCGCGCGGGTGTCAACCTGTCGCAGTATAACCGGAGGCCCGCTGCGGGTCAACGAATTCCCGCGTGCGTGTGACAAGTAATCGAGACTGCCACGCACGCGTGCAAAGCGCTTGCAATGGCCCCCCCGGGATGGTAGGTTTCGCCGGGAGTTCGGGGCGGGGGGGAATCCTGCCGGTTTCGGGTCCATGTCTGAGAGTGTCCGGCAATGCTTTGTGGCCGCGAAAGGGTGACGCTGTTCCTGGGCAACTTCGGGAGCGGGAAGACCGAGGTCGCGGTGAATTATGCACTTCATTTTGCGGATCGAGACCGGGACGGATCTGCATCGGGCAACGGAACGACGCTGGTGGACCTGGACCTGGTGAACCCGTACTTCCGCAGCCGGGAGCCGATGGAGGAGTTGGAGGCGCACGGGGTCCGCGTCGTCGTGCCGGATGCGCAGTACCGTCATGCGGACCTGCCGATCCTGGCGCCGGAGGTACGTGCTGCGCTGATGGCATCGACCTCCCGGGTGATCCTGGATGTGGGCGGGGACGACGTGGGGGCACGGGTGCTGGGTGCGCTCCATGATGCACTGCCGTCGGGGAGCTACCGTGCGCTGATGGTGCTGAACGGAAACCGGCCCCACACACGGGACGTGGCCGGGATCATCCGGATCCGGTCGGAGATCGAGCTTGCGGGACGAATCCAGGTGACGGGGTTCGTTTCGAACGCCCACCTGATGGGGGAGACGACGGTTGCCACCGTGCTGGCCGGGTACAGGCTGGCGAAGCAGGCCTCGTCGGTATCGGGATTGCCGCTGGAGTTCATCACCGCTCCGCCGGGAATGGCGGAAGAGGTGGCGGGCCAGGTGGATTGCGAAGTCCTTCCTCTGCGGCGCACGTTGTCGGTGCCATGGCAGAAGCGGGACGAAAACCGCAACGTCGGCAAGGCCTTGTTCCGGCTGTGACGGAGCGGGGCAGTCGGACGGCCGATGCGTTGCGTTTGCGTGCAGGAAACGGAGCTACTGCGAGGTGCGCAGATGTCGAGGGTGACGGTAGACAGGGAGCGGTGCAAGGGGTGCGGGCTGTGCGTGAGCAACTGTCCGCAGCGGGTCCTCGAGCTGTCGAAGGAGATCAACCTGAAGGGGTACTTCTTCTCCAGTGCCGTGAACCAGCCCCGGTGCATCGGCTGCCGGGTTTGCGGCATCGTCTGCCCGGACGTGGCCATCGAGGTCGCGGTGAACGGGACGCAGTATCACTACTTCGAGTACTAGGAGGGGGACCATGGGCGAACGTCTCCTGATGAAGGGAAACGAGGCCATCGGTGAGGCTGCGATCCTGGCGGGCTGCCGGGCCTATTTCTGTTACCCCATCACGCCGCAGACGGAGGTGGCCGAGTACCTGGCGCGACGCATGCCCGAGGTCGGGGGTGTGTTCCTCCAGGGGGAGAGCGAGGTGGCGGTTGGATACATGCTCTTCGGTGCGGCTGCGGGCGGGAGCAAGGTGTTCACGACCTCGTCGTCGCCCGGGGTGAGCCTGCTGGCCGAGGCGATGTCCTATCTGGCAGCGGCGGAGCTGCCCGTGGTGATCGGGAACGTGATGCGGAACGGGCCCGGGCTGGGAGGGATCCTGCCGGCTCAGGCGGACTACTTCCAGGCGACGAAAGGGGCGGGGCACGGCGACTACCGATGCCTGGTGCTGGCACCGGCGAGCGTGCAGGAAGCGGTGGACATGATGCTGCTGGCCTTTGCCAAGGCCGAGGAGTACCGGACGCCGGTGCTGCTGCTGGCCGACGGGATGATCGGGCAGATGATGGAGCCGGTCGAGTTTCCGGAGTTCGCACAGCCGCCGTCGAAGTTCATCGAGGGGCACGGCGGGTGGGCCACGACAGGGGCGAAGGGGCGGGGCCAGCACCTGGTCAAGACGCTCTTCCTGAACCCTGATGCCGCATGGGCGCACAACCAGAAGCTGAAGGCCAAGTACGACCTCATCGAGGCCAGCGAGGTCCGGTGCGAGACGGTGGATACGGACGGGCCGATGGACGTGCTGATCGTGTCGTTCGGGACCATGTCCCGGGTGTGCCGGACCGCGATGGACTCGTTGCGGGACAAGGGGATCAAGGTGGGGATGGTGCGGCCCATCTCGTTGTATCCGTTCCCGACGCAGGCGATCCGGGACGCGGCCTCGAGAGCCCGCCTGGTCGTGAGCGTGGAGCTGTCCATGGGGCAGATGGTGGAGGACGTGGAGCGGGCGGTCCAGGGACGGGCCCCGGTGAAATGGTACGGCAAGGCAGGCGGGCTCGTCCCGGTTCCGGACGAGGTGTTCGAAGCGATCCTCGGGATGGTGGAGGGGTAGCCATGGCGGTGACCGTGTTCAAGAGGCCGGAAGCGCTCAGTCAGAACATCACCCACTACTGTCCGGGGTGCACCCACGGCGTGATCCATCGCCTGGTGGCCGAGGCCATCGACGAGCTGGGGCTGCGGGAGCGGACGGTGGGGATCGCCCCGGTGGGCTGCGCCGTGCTGGCGTACAACTACTTCACGGTGGATTTCCAGGAAGCCGCTCACGGGCGTGCGCCGGCCATAGCGACGGGGCTGAAGCGGACGCGGCCCGAGTTGATCGTGTTCACGTACCAGGGGGACGGGGACCTGGCCTCCATCGGGACCGCGGAGATCATCCATGCCGCGAACCGTGGGGAGAAGATCACGGTGATCTTCGTGAACAACGCCATCTACGGGATGACGGGCGGGCAGCTTGCTCCCACCACGATGCCCGGGCAGGTCACGACGACCTCGCCGCAGGGGAGGAACGTGGCGGAGATGGGCTATCCGCTGCGGGTGGCGGACATGCTGGCGACGCTGCGCACGCCGGCCTACATCGCCCGGACCGCGGTGCACACGCCGCAGATGGTGGTGCAGGCCAGGCAGTGCATCAAGCGGGCGTTCGACTACCAGGCCCGGGGGGTCTGCTTCTCGCTGGTGGAGGTGCTCTCCACCTGCCCCACGAACTGGGGGATTGCCCCGGTCGAGTCGACCGCGTGGCTGGAACAGAACATGGCACCGTATTTCCCGATCCGGGAGTACAAGCGGCCCGAGGAGGCATGACATGCAGCACGAGGTGATCTTTGCCGGATTCGGCGGGCAGGGGATCATGCTGGCAGGTCAGATCCTGGCCTACAGCGCGATGGAGGAGGGGTTCAACGTGGTGTGGCTTCCCTCGTACGGGCCGGAGATGCGCGGGGGGACGGCCAACTGCAGCGTGGTGATTTCGGATCGCCCCGTGGCATCACCCATCGTCCCGAGGCCGGGGACGGCGGTGGTCATGAACAACCCGTCGCTGGAGCGTTTCGGGCCTGCGGTCAAGGCGGGCGGCTGCCTGCTGGTCAACAGCTCGCTTGTGAACATCCGGTGCGACCGGACGGACGTTTTGACGATCCTCATTCCTGCGAACCAGATGGCCATCGACCTGGGGAGCGGCAAGGCGGCCAACATGGTCGTCCTGGGGGCCTACGTGGGGGCAACGGGGGCCGTTTCGTTCGATGTCCTCACCTCGTTCGTGCGCAAGAAGTTCTCGTCCAAGCCGCAGTTCGTGGAGCTGAACCTGAAGGCACTTGCAGCGGGCCGTGATCTGGCAGCTGCCGCGGTGAAGGGAGGGGTCTGATGGGTGCGTTCGCCATTGACGACATTCTGGCCAGGCATTCCCGGCAGGAGCAGTCGCTCATCGAGATCCTGCACGACATCCAGCTTCGTTTCCGCCACCTGCCGCAGGAGACGCTGGCCCAGGTGGCCGGCCACTGTGCAGTGCCGTTGTCCAGGGTCTACTCCGTCGCGACGTTCTACACGGCATTCTCGTTCACGAAGAAGGGAGACACGGTGTGCCGGATCTGCATGGGGACCGCGTGCCATGTGAAGGGTGCCCAGCTCATCCGGGAAGAGGCCGAGAAGCTGCTGGGCATCGGGCCGGGGCAGACGACGGGGGACGGGAAGCACTCTCTGGAGGTGGTCAACTGCGTGGGGGCCTGCGCCATGGCCCCGGTGGTGATCGTGAACGAGGCGTATCACGGCAAGTTCAAGCCGGTCGAGCTGAAGAAGCTGCTGGGCAGAGGGGAATAGCATGAAACAGACTCTGGCGACGTTGCCGGCGTGGCGCGCACAGCTCAAGGAAGAGCGGAGCAAGCTCCGTTGCATCATGGTCTGCTGCGGCACCGGTTGCAGGGCCCGGGGGGGGATGGAGGTGGCGGACGCCATCCGGGATGAGCTGGCCTCGGCGGGACTCGGTGCGGAGGTCAGGGTGGAGCTGACCCGTACCGGCTGCCACGGCTGGTGCGAGCAGGGGCCCATCGTCACCTTCGAGCCGGAAGGGGTTTTCTACACGCAGGTCAAGCCGGAAAAGGCCGCTGAGATCGTGGCATCGTTCCAGTCCGGCGAGCCGGTGGCGAAGCTGCTGTTCCGGGATGCGAAGACCAAGCGCGGCATCGTGACCTACCACGAGATCCCGTTCTACTCGAAGCAGACCCGCTGGGCCATGCGGAACGTGGGCAGAATCTCCCCGACCGAGATCGGGCAGTACATCGCCCGGGACGGGTACAAGGCCCTGGAGAAGGTGCTGTCCGGCATGTCTCCCGACGCGGTCGTGACCGAGGTGGAGAAGGCGCGGCTGCGCGGCCGCGGCGGCGGCGGCTTCGAGGCCGGGCGAAAGTGGCAGAGCTGCCGCAAGGCCTCGGGTGACGTGAAGTACGTCATCTGCAACGGGGACGAGGGAGATCCGGGAGCCTTCATGGACCGGTCGATCATGGAGGCCGATCCCCACGGCGTGATCGAGGGGATGATCATCGCTGCCTACGCGGTTGGGGCCCGGGAAGGGTACATCTACGTGCGGCAGGAGTATCCGCTGGCCGTGGAGCATCTCGGGATGGCGATTGCGGCTGCCCGTGATGCCGGGCTTCTCGGGGAGAACATCCTGGGGACGGGGTTTTCGTTCGACATCCGTATCGCCCGGGGTGGCGGTGCGTTCGTGTGCGGGGAATCGTCGGCGCTCATGCGGTCCATCGAAGGAAAGCCGGGCGAGCCCAGGGCGAAATACGTCCATGCCACGGACCGCGGGTTGTTCGACAAGCCGACCGTGCTCAACAACGTCGAGACGTTCATCAATGTGCCCCTGATCGTGGACAAGGGGGCCGAGTGGTTCGCTGCCCTCGGCACCGATGGGAGCAAGGGAACCAAGGCGTTCTCCGTGGTGGGCAAGGTCAATCACAACGGCCTCATCGAAGTGCCCATGGGGACGACCCTGCGGGAGCTGATCTTCGAGGTCGCCGGCGGCATGCCCAAGGGGCGAAGCTTCAAGGCGGTGCAGACGGGAGGCCCGTCCGGCGGCTGTCTTCCGGAGGGGCTGCTCGATCTGCCCGTGGATTTCGATTCGCTGGCCCAGGCCGGGTCGATGATGGGGTCGGGCGGCCTCATCGTGATGGATGACCGCAACTGCATGGTGGACGTGGCCCGCTACTTCATCCACTTCCTGGTGGAGGAATCGTGCGGGAAGTGCGTGCCGTGCCGGGACGGGCTCAAGCAGCTCCTGGAGATACTGGCCCGGATCACGAAGGGGCAGGGGCGGGAGGACGACCTCGACAAGATCGACTCGCTCTGCTTCGTCCTGACCGAGGGGAGCCTGTGTGCGCTGGGCAAGTCCGCTGCCAATCCCGTGATGTCCACGGTGCGGCATTTCCGGGACGAGTACGAGCAGCACATCAAGGACCACTACTGCCGCGCAGGCGTGTGCCGGGACCTTTGCCGGTACGAGATCGCGGATGCCTGCACCGGCTGCACGCTGTGTGCGAAGTCGTGCCCGGTGGATTGCATCTCCGGGGAGCGCAAGGCCCTGCACGTGATCGACCAGTCGAAATGCACTCGGTGCGGGTCCTGTTTCGATGTCTGCAACTTCGGTGCGGTGGAGATAAGGAGCGCGCGATGATACGCCTGACCATCGACGGAAGGCGGGTCGAGTCCCGCAACGGAGAGCACCTGCTGGGGTTGGCCCGGAAGGCGGGAATCGAGATCCCGACTTTGTGCCACCACGAAGCGGTGGAACCGGCCGGTGCCTGCCGCCTGTGCATGGTGGAGATCACCAGGCCGCAGTGGAACGGCTGGTCGAAGCTGGTGACGGCCTGCCTGTACCCGGCGGAGGACGGGCTCATCGTCCGGACCGGCACGGAGCGGGTTCTGCGCACTCGGCGGGAGGTCCTGGAGTTGCTGTTGGCGCGGTCTCCCCGGGCGGAGGCGGTCCGGCGCCTGGCCGCGCAGCACGGGATCGTCGAGCCCAAGTACACCGTGGACGAAGAGGGGGACAACTGCATCCTGTGCGACATCTGCACCCGGGTCTGTGCCACGCACGTGACCGGTGCGATATCGAGAGTCAACCGGGGTGTGGCCAAGAAGGTGGCGACCCCGTTCGACGAAGCTTCGGACGTCTGCGTCGGCTGCATGGCCTGTGCGAGGAGCTGTCCTACCGATGCCATCGGGGTCCTGCAGCAGGAATTCAAGCGGACCATCTGGGACAAGGAGTTTGATCTGGTACCGTGCACGGCCTGCGGGGCACCGACGGTGACGAAGGAGCAGGCCCGCTGGATGGCGCAGAAGAAAGGCGTGGCGGAACAGGACTTCTACGTGTGCGATGCCTGCAAGGTGGCAAAGGCCGGGCAGGCGTGCAGGAAGGTGATGTGGGGTTCGGAGGGACTCGATGGAAGGTAGATTGATGCATGTTTTCCCGGAGAAGTGCACGGCGTGCCGCAATTGCGAGCAGGCTTGTGCGTTTGCCCACCTGCACGAGGGGAAGCCGACGCGGGCGAGGATTCGCGCCGACGCGGACCCTCAGCAGCGCGAGAGGAAGAACGTGCTGGTGGTGTGTTACCAGTGCGACGCGGCGGCCTGCGTTTCGGCCTGTCCTGCGAATGCACTGTGGCGTGACATGAAGACCGGAGCGGTGTACCACGTGGCCGAGCGGTGCATCCGGTGCGCATCCTGCGTGGCCGCGTGCCCGTTCGGGAACATGCGCTGGGAGCCGCTCAACCAGTCCCCGTCCAAGTGCGATTTGTGCAAGGGCGATCCCGTGTGCGTCCGCTTCTGCCCCACCGGGGCAATCCAGTACAAGTAGTTTCCCCCCAGACCTGCTGGTTGCACCGGCTTGTTGGGGGTTGGTCGCACGAAACTCCTCTTCGTGACGATAACAGAGTCGATGGGGCCGGATGGTCCGGCTCAACGAGAGGAGGAAGCCATGGCCGACGCGGAAGGGCTGAGGTTGCCGCATGGAGGCTACAGACGGCTGCGAAGTTGGCAGAGTGCCGAGATCGTCTACGATGCGACGGTGGTCTTCTGTGACCGCTTCATCGAGAGGGGCAGCCGGACCCGCGACCAGATGATCCAGGCAGCTCGAAGCGGCGTGCAGAACATCGCTGAAGGCAGTATGGCGGCGGCCACTTCGAAAAAGACCGAAATGACGCTGACGTCAGTGGCCCGGGGGAGCCTGGAGGAACTGCTCGGGGACTACCGGGGCTACTTGAGGCAACGTGAGCTCGGTGAGTGGGACAGCAACTCGGCTGAAGCCCTCGCCGTCCGAGCCCGGTACAAGTCGATCGCCAGGGGGCAGAAGGACCCCTACGGAGTACGGGATGCAGACGCCGGAACGGCAGCGAACACCCTGATCTGTCTGGTACAGCAGACCAGCTACTTGCTGGGGCGCCAGCTCGAAGCGCTGGACAGGCAGTTCCTGGACGAGGGTGGCTTCGGAGAGCGCATGTTCCGGCTTCGGAGAGAGCGCAACAGCCGGGAGTAGAAGAACGGACGGGTCGGACGGGTCGGACTGTCGGACGGGTCGGACGTGTCGGACTGTCGGACGGGTCGG
>Ga0233425_10002135_pt1 | contig 40236 bp, 31 predicted proteins | sample Watercolumn_Towu_2_FD_181712 | JGI IMG/M metagenome (GOLD analysis project Ga0233425, IMG submission 181712) | Freshwater microbial communities from Lake Towuti, South Sulawesi, Indonesia - Watercolumn_Towuti2014_140_MG | ecosystem: Environmental > Aquatic > Freshwater > Lake | place...
CGAGGCAGATCAGGCTCTGTACACTGCGGTCAAGGAACTCGGATTTTCTTTTATTTCCCGCTCCGAGGCCCAGCGATCCGTTGACTATGCCGGGGCGTGGCCGCCTCCGGTCAGCAGCCTGGGGGCTTTGGTGTCCGGGAACACCGATTACCTGCTTGCCGGCAGTTTGACCAAGACTGGGAGTGCGGTCTCGGTTGATATGGTGATCATCGATGTCCTGGCCCCGGATCAGACCAAGTACTATTTTGAAGAGGGCAAGGCCAGCGACTTGGCGGCCATCTTCACGAAGTTGGGCAAAAATGTCCAATCTTTCACCAACCGGGCCACCCGAGTCGCCAGCATCGCTATCAGCGGCAATAAGAAGATTGAGTCCGGCGCCATCATCCACAAGGTGGCCTTGAAGGTCGGCGATCAGTACCAAGCGGCCTCTGTGCGACAGGCGCTCAAGGACATTTACTCGATGGGCTATTTCGACAACATCGTCGTCCAGGCTGTCGAGACCGCCGAGGGCAAGGCCCTGACCTTTGAAGTCGTCGAGAAGCCGGTGGTCGGCCAGATCTCCATCGACGGGGAGGATGAGTTAAAGGAAGACAAGATCCGTGAGGTGATTACGGTGACCGTCAACAACATCATCAGCACCAAGGATGTCCAGAGGTCGGCCGAGGCCATTAAGCAGCTCTACAAGGACGAGGGCTACTATAACACCACCGTCGATTCCGACACCAAGGAGAGCAAGACCGGCAAGGTGGATGTCACCTTCACCATCAAGGAGGGGAAGAAGGTCTATATCAAGGAGATTACGGTCACCGGCAACACGGCCTTCAAGAGCAAGCCCCTGATCAAGATCCTCCAGACCTCGGAAAAGGGGTGGTTTTCCTGGATTACCGACAGCGGCATCCTGAAGCGCGACCTACTGGCCCAGGATGCCGACAAGCTGGTGGCCTACTATAACAACAACGGCTACATCGATGCCAAGGTCGGTGAACCCGAGGTCACGCAGAAGGGTGAGTGGCTCTATATCAATTTCAATATCTCCGAGGGGGACCGCTACCGGGTGGGCACCCTGGACCTGACCGGCGACCTCATCGAGGAGAAAAGTGCCTTGATCGGCCTGGCCCAGATTGTGAAGGAGCCGTATTTCAGCCGTAAGATTCTGCGCGAGGACATCCTGAAGATCACCGACCGCTACTCGGAAAAGGGCTACGCCTTTGCCGAGGTGGTGCCGACGACGAGCAAGGACGACGCCAACAAACGGGTCAATATTACTTTGAATGTCAGCAAGAAGGAGCTGGTGCACATCAACCGGATCGTGATCAAGGGCAACTCCCGGACCCGTGATAAGGTCATCCGCCGGGAGATGGGGGTCAAGGAGGGGGGGCTCTTCAATTCGGTTGCCTTGAAGAAGAGTCAGGAGAAGCTCACCCGGCTTGAATACTTCGAAAGCGTGGAGATCAACCCGGTGCCCACCATGGACGAGAGCCTGATGGATTTACAGGTGGACGTCAAGGAGAAGGCTACCGGCAATTTCAGTATCGGCGCGGGCTACAGCTCGGTGGACAGCTTTATGTTCATGTCTGAAATCAGCCAGAACAACTTTCTGGGCAAGGGGCAGCGGGTGGCCCTCAAGGCCAACATCAGCGGTGTGAGCAATCAGTACAGCTTTAACTTCACCGAGCCGCATCTGGCGGACAGCAAACTGCTCTTTGGTTTCGATCTGTTCAACTGGATGCGCGAGTACGACGATTTCACCAAGGACTCCCAGGGCTTTGGGCTCCGCTTCGGCTACCCGGTTTGGGAGAAGTGGAATATGTCCACCGGCTACACCTTTGAAGACAGCACCTTGAGTGACGTCAATATGCAGACGGCCTCCAAAATCATCATAGACTCCATGGATATCAATGTCACCAGCGCCATGGGGCTTGGCTTTTCCCGGGACACCCGCGACAAGCTCACCGATCCTGGCTCTGGGTCTCTTCACACCATCAACTCCAAGTACGCAGGCGGCCCCCTGGGGGGCGATGCCGAGTTCACCAAGTTTGAAGGGAGCACCAGCTGGTTTTTCAAGGTGCCGTGGGATACTACCTTCCACTATAAACTGGCCGGCGGCTATACCTTTGCCAACACCGACGGGAAGCTGCCGGTCTTTGAGAAATTTTATCTCGGCGGCATGAACACGATCCGCGGCTTCAAGTCATCCAATATCAGCCCGCGGGATGTGAATACCAACGAGAAGATCGGCGGCGGCAAGATGTGGTACTCTAATGTGGAGTGGATCTTCCCCCTGGTCAAGGACGCTGGGCTCAAGGGGTTGGTGTTCTTTGACTGTGGCAATGTCTATGCCGAGCATGGGGATTGGGACTTTGGCGAGATCAAAAAGAGCGTCGGCGGCGGATTCCGTTGGTTGTCGCCTATGGGGCCACTTCGGCTGGAGTGGGGCTATAACCTCGACCCCAGGGACTATGAGGTGCAGAGCAACTGGGATTTCAGCATCGGCGGTTCGTTCTGAGCCAACGGCCGGCCGCGCAGGCGAGGGATAGAGCCAAAACGACGAAGGGGGCGCCAGGATTCTGGCTGCCCCCTTCGTCGTTTTGGAGGGTGCCCAGCCTGTCGATCCGAAATTCAGGCGTCGTCGGGCTTTGATGACACAGGCGGCGGCTGGGGATGGTTCCCCAGCCGCAAACCGGCAACGGCCTATATCAGTTGAGGTTCTTCATTAATTTGGAAACGGCAAGTTTGTTCAAGCGGATAGCCTTGGCTATTTGACCGTTTTTTTCATAGAAGTCAGCCAGCGAGACAATCACCTCAAGTTGAGGGTCGGGACTGATGAGGGCATTCTCCAGAATCGGGATGGCCTTGTCCAGGGAGCCTTTCTTGTAGAGGACCAGGCCAAGGCCCGCCAAGGCCTCGTCGGACTCCTTGTCGATCTCCAGGGCTTTGCGGTACGACTGCTCCGCCTCGTCAAGTTTTTGGGTGGCAGCCTGCACGTTGCCCAGACCAATATGGGCATCAATGGCCTTGGGCATGATCTTGAGCGCGGTCGAGAACTCGCGCAGGGCAGCGCCGTGCATTTGTCTCTTCAGCATTACCCTGCCGTAATTTACCCTTCTGATGTATTCCTTTTCCTCTGGGCTTCTGGAGATGTTTTCCTGAGGCTTGAGAGAATCCTGTAACTGCTCCTTGCTCCAGTCGCCTAAGAGGAGTTTCAAGTTGTTGCTCAGCGTTTCGCCAATGGTGGCGGTATAGGGGATCACCGCCTGCAGGGTGCTGTCGCCGGCGATCAGCACGGCCAGAGGCATCATAAAAACGCCGTACTGATCATAAACTTCTCGTTTACTATCATGGAGGACTGGGATGGTAATAATTTTGTCCCGTAGATATTTTTTGACGCTTTCACTGCCCTGGGTGTCTGAAAAGATGCCATAGCACTGGATTCTGCCGCCAAAATCGGTATTGAGCTTGGCCCCGACCTGGGCCAGATCTAAGGAGCGCTGTTCCCTAAAGGCAGGGGCGATCGAAAAAAAGATCAGCACCGAGGGCTTGCCGCCCCCAGGGTTAAAGGACACGGTGCTCCCTGTGGCCAAATCGGGGAGGGAAAATGGGGGCAGTTTCGTGTTTTCCTTGAAGTTGATCAGTTCATGGGGGGCAGAGTCTGCGGTGACGGGCAGCAGGGCGGCGATGATTGAAAAAAGGATCACAAGAAATCGGCGCATGGTGTCATTTCCTGCCTGTGTCATGACAGCGGACGCAAAGGTTCATAACCTCTTCTTCCTCGAGCAGGCTTGGGTTCTCCGAGGCGTGGGGAGAATGACAGCTGAGGCAGGACAGGCGCTCCTTCTTCGTCTTGCGGTCAATGGTCTTGATCGAGACGGGATGTCCCTGGACCGGGTGGTTGTTGCCAAGCTGTTTGATGGCCTGGTGGCAGCTAAGGCAGAGGTCGTTGCCGGTGTTGTTCATTTGCAGCGGGTGGGTGCTGGCGTGGGGATTGTGACAGGCAATGCAGCCTTTGCTCCTGATGGCCCCGTGGATCACTGGTTGTTCGAGGATGCTCTGCATCTCGTGGCAGTTGACACAGAGGGTGTTGCAATCGTTTTCGAGCAACTTTGGCCAGTTGGAGGCATGCGGGTCATGGCACTGGTTGCAGACCCCCATGCCGATTGGGCCGTGGACAAAGGGGAGGTGTTCGGCCTGGGCCTGGACCTTCTGATGGCAGGAGAAGCAGAGTGCGGCGATTTCACCGGTGTCGGCGACGGTGAAGCGCAGAGGTTGCTCTTTGCTCCACGGGCTTTCCTTGGCCTCTGGCTGGTGGCAGCTCAGGCAGCGCCATTCGATGGCGGCAGGCTTGTGTTTGCTCTGTTTCCCGTCATAATCGCGGTTATGGCAGGTGAAGCATACTTGAGTCTGGGTCTGTACCCCGGGGCTAAAGTCCGATTGTTTGATGGTGAAGCGATGGCATCCCTGGCATCGTGCTTCGTTGCTCTGGGTGTGAAAGGGAATGTAGCTCGACCCCTCGGGGACAAGGGCTTTCTCATAACTCGGGGCGAAAAAAATATTGGCGGCAAAGACCGTTTGCCTGCCATCGCGGACCTCGATGGCGGTCTGTTTGCCGTAGGCGAGGCTGAAGCTCACATGGAGGCTTTCATTATGTTTGGCTGCGGTTGCCATGGGTTTTTCTGCCGGTGAGCCGTTGATGAAGAGGCTGAAATTCTCGAGAGGTGCTTTGCTCGATTTGATAACGGTGAAATGTGGCGTTGTCGACCAGATATTTTTGGGGCTGTCAGCCGCTCCCCCTGTTTGCGGCGCAGTGAGAATCGTCGCCAAAACGATGAGGAGGGGGAGCACCCTGCCGGAAATAACGGGGGTGTGCATAGGGACTGGTTACTTCCACCGCTGATCGTACATGGTCATCAGCCGGGAGATGGCTAATTTGTTGAGGCGATTGGCCTTGGTGTTGTCGCCCTTTTTCTCATAGATGTCGGCCAAGGCGATGATGACTTCAAGCCTCGGTTCAGGACTGATGAAGGCACTCTCCAGTTCAGGCAGGGCCTTGCTGGTGTCACCCTTGCCGTAATAGGCCAGACCGAGGCCGGCGATGGCCCCGTCCGACTCCTTGTCGATGCCCTGCGCCTTCTTGAAGACTTCTTCAGCCTTGTCCCATTCTTTCATGGCGATATGGGCGAAACCCAGTTCGAGATGGGCCTCGATGGCTTTGGGCATCAATTTGATGGCGTTGGAAAACTCTCTGGCTGCCTGGCTGTGCATCTGCTTGCCCATCATGATCTTACCGTAGTTGACGCGGCGGATATATTCCTTCTCCTCATCGCTCTTGGCCGTTTCCTCGCTGGGAGTCAAGGAGGCCTGGAGCTGTTCTTTTGTCCAATCACCAAGCATGAGTTTGAAGTTGCCGTCGATCAGCTCCCGGATATTGTAGGTGTAGGGGATGACCTCGTGCAGAGTTCCATCGCCCTTGATCATCACGGCTAGTGGCATCATGAAGACCCCGTAACGGTCGTTGACCTCTTTTTTGGGGTCGTTATACACGGCCATCTTTGTGGCGAATGGTTTGATGTAGTCTTTGACGGTTTGCGCTCCCTGGTCGTCGCTGAACACGCCGGCAATTTCGATTCTGTTTTTGTATTGGTCGATGAGGGCCGCCATGGCGCTCAGCAGGGCGAGAGAACGTTTTTGCCTAAACTCGGGCCTGATGGAAAAGAAGATGATCATCGATGGCTTGCCTTCTTTTCCGGGGGTGAAGGTCTTGCCTTGCTGCCCATCCAGGGTGTCAAGGGTAAAGGCCGGGAGTTTGTCGCCGGACTTGAAGTTTCGGAGGGTGGCCTTTTCTCCCTCATCGGCCCAGGAGTTGTGCTGGCAGAGTAAGGAGAGAAGGAGGCTGAACCCGAGCAAGGCGGCCGTTCTAGGCAGGCGCGAGAGGAACTGTGTGCAGGCTGAGACAGTCATGGGCGATCCTTTTTGCTTTGAGTCTGTGCGGAGGATTTTATTTGGCAACGACGGGTTTATCTCGGTCATAATCCCTTGGTTTATGACAGCCCACCACGCAGCCGCCGCCAGTGTCAGTTTTACTGTAATCCAGGGAAATGGTAAATGTCTTCTTGAATGGGATCACGGACCTGATGTGCTTGGGCCTGTCGGAGGCATGGATGTCATGACAGGTCATGCAGGTCCTGCCGTCGGTTGCCCTGTGGACATGGACATAGTGGAGGTTGGTTGTGCCGTTGCGGAAGCCGGTCTCTTTGCTGTCCTTTTCGGTAATGACCTTGCTGTTGTGGCAGTTGAAGCAGAGTTCGTAGTGCTTGGGATCGAAGTCTTCGCTGTAGTTGGCAGTGAAGTTGGCACGGAGCAGTTTTTTGTGCTCGGAGCCATGGACCTGATGGCACTGCGCGCAGTCATCACTCCGGACAGGGCCGTGCTGGTATTTGCTCGCCTTGATTAATTTTTTGAGTGACTCATGACACTTGAAGCAGGCCTCCTGCATGGAGGTGTTCAACTGTTTTTTGAAGTTGGTGGAGTGGGGGGTGTGACAGATGGTGCACTTGCCTTCGGCCACCGGTTTGTGGGTGACGCTGCTTTTTTCGATCTGTTTGGCGACCTCGGGATCGAGCTTGCGGTGGCAGACAAGGCAGGACTCCTTGAGTGGCTGCTCGTAGCGAATATATTTGCCGTCTTTGTCTTTCTGGGTACGCAGATGAGACTCCGTCTCTGAGCCATGGGGGTCATGGCAGAGGGAGCAGTCTTTTTTGACTGGCTCATGGACGTATTTTCGTTTGAATTCTTCTTCCCGCTCCTTGTGGCAGTTCAGGCACAGGGTAGTTCCTTCCTCAACGAGCAGCCTTTTGACTTCGGACACATGGGGAGAATGGCAGGCATTGCAGTCGCCGGATTCGAAAGGCTCATGCATGTATTTATACTTAACCATGTTTTTGCTGTGGCAACTGCCGCAGAGGCCGGAGATGGAGTCGAACTTAAGGTGGTAGGCGATGTCGGACTGGTGGGGGTCGTGACAGAGGGTGCACTCGCCTTGCTTGACCGGAAAGTGGACCACTTTGCCGCTGCTGGCCATGTTCTCACTCTCTGTGTGGCAGGTGAAGCAGAGGGCGCTTCGTTCTTTCCTGGTGAATTTTTTGAAGGGTGAGCCGTGAGGGTTGTGACATTCGATGCAGGATCGATCCTTGTACGGGCCATGTTTGAATTTTTTGTCGGCGATGGCGTTGTGGCAGCTCTGGGTGATACAGGAAAGCTGCTGTTTACTGGCCAGATAATTGGTGCCTTTTCCTCCTGGGGCTTGGGGGTGGCACTGTTCGCAGGCTCCGGTCTGGTCCGTGCTGCTGTGCAGGTAAAAGGGCTGAAAGTCTTTCGGGGGTTTGCCTCCGTCCTTGGTGTAGAGAAAGACCAAGCTGGAGCTGTCCGTCCCTTTGATGCTCATGGTGTTGAGTCCTGGCGCCAGGGGGATGATTTGGTTAAAAGCCCCGTTGGTTGAGGTCATGTCGAACCCTTGGTCGCCCTTGTCATTCTTGAGCTGGATGGTGATGCTGTCGCCTTGAGCGGCGCTGAGGCCAACCACCCTGATTTCTGCTTTATTGACGAAGCTTTTATCGGGGGGGTAGATAATCCCGGCCTTTTTGCCATGGCAGAGTGACGAGGAAAACAGAGCGATAATGAGCAGAGTTGTTGAGAGAATGGCACGGGATGTTTGGTGTGTCATCATATGATGCCTTGGGGTCATGGTCAGGGTGTGTTGTCGTTGGTTGCTGCCTCGCTCCAGGGACGATTAGAAAAATTGTATAGGAACCAGATCGCGAAATCTAGAGATTATTTGTAATTGGAGTGGATAAAGTTCAGTGCCTTCGCCGGTAGGCAGTAAGCGGAGCCATGAGAAGAAGGCGACGGTTGCCGGATTTTTAAAGGGATAACGGCAAGAGCTGGACGCTGGCCGATATTGCCTTGCCGGAAGGCGGTCGCGTCCCTGAGGTTGGCTGGCCCCAGAGCCCTGTCCTGTGACAGTAGATTTTTTTAGCTGCCTGTGCCGCAAGTAATCCATGCCTGACTGGTTGAGATACCTTTAGGATATTCCCTGGTGATTGTCTGGATGTGCCTCGCCATGGGGTTCAGGGGTGTTTTTTTCTGCTTGCCAGCCCGGAAATCTCCTGCGTATGATGAATGAAGTTAGTCTTGTCCCAACAACGGAGCGCAGTTGGTTATGGAAAATACCATCCTCTCAGAAGATCAATCCTATCTCGTCCAGATCGTCGATGACGATAAGATCCTCCGGCAGATATTGAGCATGGGGATGTCGAAGGCAGGGTTCTTCACGGCAGAGTCGAAAAACGGCACGGATGCGATCGCCGATTTTCAGAATTTGATGCCCGATGCCATTCTCCTCGACGTCATCATGCCGGATTTGGACGGATTTGAGGTGTGCTCTCGGATCCGGCGGTTGCCGGGTGGGGAACGGGTGCCGATCATCATGATCACCGGCCAGGATGATTATCAGTCGATTAACCAAGCCTTCAACTCCGGGGCTACCGACTTTGTGGTCAAGCCGATCAACCCGTTGCTGCTCAGCTATCGGATTCGCTATATCATCCGAGCCAACCAAGCGATGTCTGATCTTAATGTCCGTGAGATCATGCTGGCCTCGGCCCGGGAACTGGCCCATCTAACCAACTGGGAGTGGCGGGTATCAGACGATGCCGTGAACTGGGGGGAAGAGATGTGCCGGATGGTTGGCATCGCCCGGGAGAATGCACCGCGGAGCTATGATGACTTCCTCGGGCTGGTCTGTGCCGACGACCGTGTTGCCGTGCACGACGCAATTACCCTCGCCCTGGAGCATAACAGCAATGTCTCTTTTGAGCACCGCATGCTCACCGCGGATGGTATCGAGTTGACCTTCCGCCAGGACGGCGCCGTGATGAAAGGCGCCGATGGCGTGCCAGTGCAGATCCTCTTTACCTGCCAGGATATCACTCAAACCAAGATTGCCGAGCAGAAGATCAAATTTCTCGCCTACTATGATCGACTGACCGGCCTGCCCAACCGTTTTCTTTTCAAAGAGCACATGGCCAAGGCCTTGAACAACTGCCGGAGGAGTGGGCTGTTCTTGGCGGTTTTGTATGTCGATATCGATAATTTCCGTAATATCAATAACACCTTTGGCCGGGAGGTAGGGGATAGGATCTTGAAAGAGGTTTCCGCCAGGTTGAGGGACTGTCTGCGGCGTTCCGACACGGCCGGGAATGTGGCCGAGCATGAGGTGACGGCCCGATTCGGCGCCGATGAGTTCGGCATTATCCTGGAGGGGCTCAAGGATATGGCGGACGCGGCCATTGTCGCCCGGCGGGTAATTGATACCGTGACCAGGGTGGTGTTGATTGGCGACAACGAGATCTACCTCAATTGCCGGGTCGGTGTGTCCGGCTATCCTGATGACGGCGATAGTGTGAATGAGCTGATGAAAAGCGCGGACTCCGCCTTGTCCTTGGCCAAGGAGATGGAACGGAACAGCTACCAGTTTTATACCGCCGAGCTTAATACTAAGGCGTTTGCCCGTTTTGCCCTGGAGACCAGTCTGCGTCGGGCTGTGGAGCGGCAGGAGTTTGTTTTGCTGTACCAACCTCAGGTCAGTCTGGGGACGGGCACGGTAACCGGCGTGGAAGCCCTGATCCGCTGGGTTCATCCGGATTTGGGTGTGGTTTCGCCCATGGAGTTCATCCCCCTGGCCGAGGAGACTGGCCTCATCGTGCCGATTGGCGCTTGGGTTCTGCGTACGGCCTGTGCCCAGTGTCAGGCGTGGGCCGAGGCGGGGATGGAGATCAGGGTGGCGATCAATCTGTCAGCCGGGCAGTTCCGGGACGCGATGCTCATTGACGAGATCAGGCAGGTGTTGGCCGAAACCGGGGTCAAACCGGAGTTGATTGAACTGGAGATCACGGAGTCCATGTTGATGGACAATATCGAGGGCAGTATTGAGCGGCTGGACCAGATCAGCCAGTTTGGCTGCCGGCTGTCAATCGACGATTTCGGCACCGGCTACTCATCGCTCAATTATCTGAAGCGCTTCCCGGTAGATGTGCTGAAGGTGGACCGTTCGTTTGTCAGTGATGTGACCAACAGCGAGGACGACGCCATGATCGTCAAGGCCATCGTCACCCTGGCCCATAACCTCGAGCTGGAAGTGGTGGCGGAAGGGGTGGAGACCAGGGAGCATCTAAGCTACCTCTCATATCTTGGCTGTGATCTGATCCAGGGGTATCTGGTCAGCAAGCCTGTCGCCGGTAAGCAGGTCGAGGCATTTTTCGGAGACTGGTCGATCAGCAAGCTGGCCAAGTAGTGGGCGTTATCAAAGGCCGAATGGTTTGCATCCAGTTGCTTCAGCCGAAGGTTTATGCTTCTGGATATGATAGGTAGCAAGATTACCACGGCCCAATCAGGCACCTCCTGCAGTCATTTATAGGAAGAAGGCTGTTCGGCCGAATTCCCCCTCCCCTTTGTGTTATCCAAGTAGCTCTTTCTCGACATTCACCCACTCTCCGCAAGCCGCTGACCGCCTGGCGGCCTCGCAGACCATCACTGCGGCCAGCCCTTCGTAGCCTGGTATCGGGTTGCCGCTACCTCCCTCCAGAAAGGTCAGCCAATCGGCAAGCAATGGCCGGATGGAAGGGCACAGCGGTTCGTGGGCGATGGTGGTAATGGTCATGCCCTGCACCTGTTCGAGGATGCCGTGGACCTGATCGCCCTGGAGCAGCCCGGTATCCCCCGTGAACTCGTAACGTCCCGCCCGCGCTAAGCCTACCTTGCCCGCCAGTACAATCCCCACCAAGCCATCAGACATCTCTATCTGCGCCGAAAAGAGGTCTTCTAGCCGAGGATTATGGATCTGGAATGATGATGCCCGGACGCGCACGACTTCTTGGCCGGTGATGAAGCGCAGGGCATCAAAGATGTGAACCGCCGTGTGGAAGATGACACCGCCGCCAGCCTTGGCCGGGTCGGCAAGCCAAGGCAAGGTCGAGGGTTCCAGGTGATGGGTGGCGGCAAAGGCATGGGGCCGGCCGATGGTCGGCAGGGCGTGGCGGAGTCCGATGATAACAGGGTTGTAGCGCAGGGTCTGGGCTACGGTGAGCGGCAAACCTGCTGTCTGGAACTCCTGGACCATGGTGCGGGCGGCCGTCGGGGTGGTGGCCAGCGGTTTTTCGATGAGGAGGGGTTTTTTGTGGCGCAGGCAGGCGGCGGCGATCTGTGGGTTGAGGTTGGGGGTGGTGACGCTGATCACCGCATCGGTGCCGGGATCGGCCACCAGGTCACGCCAGTCGGGGTAAAAGCTGGCGTCCCAATCGCGGGCCTGGGTGGCTCCGGCTTCTGCGGATTGCCTGGAGATGGCGGTCAGGTGAGCGCGGTCAGCAAAGTCGCTGAGCAGATGAGCGGCATAGCGGCTTCCATGCTTGCCGGTGCCGATGAGACCGATTCGGCGAGGCTTCATTCCTTTTTGTGCTGCTTGGCAGGCACTTCAAAAACGATCTCGTTTTTTTTGATCATCCCGAATTTTTCCCGGGCAATCTTTTCCACGTAGCTGGAGTCGTTTTTGAGATGGGCTATCTCATTTTTGAGTTCCTGGTTTTGCGCCTGCAGGGTGGTGATTTCAGTGTTTATTTGCCTGATGTTGTCCCGGAGGGCGAGGTATTCCCGGCCGCCATAGGGGGCGAAGTAGACCACCAAGCCCAGGAAAACGATAAACGCCGCCAGCATGAAGGCGATGTTCTGGTGTTTTTGGATCGTTGATGGAGGCATAGATGCGATGGCGGATTATGGATTGAGGATCCCCGGATGCAAAAGGTAGCATTCAGGAGTCAGAAAACAGGATCCAGGCAACAGGGAGCAAGAGGATTCATTTGGTCTCGGTTCGACCGCTCGCTAAATTTGGGCTATTGAATTTTGTTGGCAAGTTACGAATTGATGCTGGGCAAGCATCTTCAGTCAACCACATGGAGGGCCGTGCCGTCAAGGCGCAAGTGGTTCATAGGTAAAACGGACTCGTTCGCCGACCCTGATGGCCTTGGTCTGCATATTGTACATGAAAGAAGTGCCGCTCAGGCGCACCTCTTTACCGGTCACCGAGACCTCGGCCGCGCTCTTGATGGTGTCGTGCTTGAGCAAATAGCGCATGAACGGGGTACTGACGGTGAGGTCATCCGTCTCCAGCCGGACATCGTCCACCAGGGTGGCGATATCCTGGTCCGGGTCGTAGATCGCGGTGCCGCTCTCCACGCGGACCGGATGGTCTCCCAAGCGTTGAGCGGTCATCTCCTCCAGGGTGATCACCGCATCGGCGTTCTTGCCATGGAGCCGTTTGGCCTGCAGGGTGATGTCCTCGATCCCTGCCGATGTCTGGGAAAAGGATACCCCCTCCAGGCTGAAACCTGAGTCGCGGCGCACCGGCGGGGCAAGGATTCCTTGGTCAATGGCCAGAAAGCGCGCCGCCGGGCTCTGCCAGAGCGGGAGCGAGAGCAGGATGAGCAGGGGTAGTTGCCAGGATTGACGGTGGGTGATCATTGCCTGGTCATATATTCGCTGAGCAGCTCCTGCCGTCGGCCCTGGGCCTCGATGATCAGGTCGCAGAGGTCACGGACTGCGCCCCGGCCGCCTGGATGCGGCGCTACGAAGTGTACCAAGGGGATGAGTTCCGGCGAGCCGTCGGCAACGGTGGCGGCCAGCCCAACCTGGGTCAGTACCGGCAGGTCGAGCCAGTCGTCGCCCATGAAGGCGACTTGCTGCGGGGTGAGCTGCAGCTGGTTGATCAGGGTGGTGAACACCTCCATTTTACGCCGGGTGCCTTGGAAGACGTGGGTCAGCTTGAGGTCGCGGGCCCGACGTTCCAAGGCCTCCGAGCGACGGGCCGTGATCAGCCCGATTTCGACCCCGATCTTCTGGAGCATATTCATGCCAAAGCCGTCCCGGCAGTGGAAGGTCTTGATCTCGTCGCCGCTATGGGTGTAGGTGATGGAGCCGTCGGTAAGGACGCCATCGACATCAAGCAGGAGGAGCTTGATGTGTTTGGCCCGGTTGAGGCAGGCTTGGCGGCTGACAGGGCCGGGCTTGCCACCATGATGGGCCATGGCCCGTTCGCGGAGGAACTGGGTGAATTCGCAGTCGCCGGGGTAGGCGGCGTCGGGATTGCCGGTTGAGCAGCTATCGTTGGTCATGGGGTCACCACCTGATGGATGGCCAGGAGTTGGCGCAGCAGAGGCTCGACTTGGTCCAGGGGCAGGGAGTTGGGGCCGTCGCACAGGGCATGGTCAGGGTCAGGATGGACCTCCATGAAGATGCCGTCGATGCCGCAGGCAACAGCGGCCCGGGCCAAGGGCGGGATGAACTGGCGCTGGCCGCCGGAGCTGCCGCCGGCGCCGCCGGGGAGCTGGACGCTGTGGGTTGCGTCGTAGATCACCGGACAGCCGAGACCGCGCAGCACCGGAAACGAGCGCATGTCGACCACCAGATTATTGTACCCGAAGCTGGCGCCGCGTTCCAACAGCAGGAGGTTCGGATTGCCGGACTCCTTGACCTTGTTGACCGCGTACTCCATGTCCCAGGGCGACATGAACTGCCCTTTTTTCAGAGAGATGGCCTTGCCGGAATGAGCGGCCGCCACCAGCAGGTCCGTCTGGCGGCAGAGGAAGGCCGGGATCTGAATGAGGTCGAGGATGGGGCTGACCGCAGCCACTTGGGCCGTCTCATGGACATCGGACACCACCGGGATGCCCAGGGCCTTGATGGCGGCGAAGATCCTCATCCCCTCTTGCAGCCCTGGCCCGCGAAACGCGTGGAGCGAGGTGCGGTTGGCCTTGTCGAAGGAGGCCTTGAAGATGTAGGAGATATTGAGCCGGACACAGACCTCGGCCAAGGTGGTGGCGACCTGGACGGCCATGGCCTCGGACTCCAGGACACAGGGCCCGGCCAGTAACAAAAAAGGCCGGCCAGGGCCGACCTCGATGGTGTTGGTGACGGTGACTGGTTTCATGCGTCCTTATGGTTGGCCATGGCGGCCTTGATGAAGTCGCGGAAGAGAGGGTGGGGCTTCATGGGCGACGACTTGAACTCGGGGTGAAACTGGCAGCCCAGGAACCAGGGATGGTCAGCGATTTCAACGATCTCCACCAGGGTGTCGTCCGGGGAAGTGCCGCTGACGATGAGGCCGCTGGCCACCAGTTGCTCGCGGAACTCGTTGTTGAACTCGAAACGATGGCGATGGCGTTCGCTGATCGTCTCCACTCCGTAAGCCTGCCGGGCGAATGTGCCATCCTGCATCCGGCAGGGATAGGCTCCGAGACGCAGGGTGCCGCCCATGTCCGAGGCCTCGTCGCGTACCTGGATAGTGTCGTTGCGGTAGTCGTACCACTCCTTCATTAGATAGATCACCGGATGCTCGGTCTCCCGGGTGAATTCATGGCTGGTGGCATCGGCCATGCCGGCCAGGTTGCGGGCAAATTCAATAACGGCAAGTTGCATCCCTAAGCAGATCCCGAAGAATGGCACCTTCTGGGTACGGGCATAGGTGATGGCGTTGATCTTGCCCTCGACGCCGCGTTTGCCAAAACCGCCGGGCACCAGGATGCCATCTAAGCCCGCCAGCAACTCCTCGGGTTTGCGCTGCTCGAGATCCTCGGCGCTGACGTAACGCAGGTTGACCCGGGCGTCGTTGGCCACCCCGCCGTGGACCAGCGCCTCGTGCAGGCTCTTGTAGGACTCGGTGAGATCGACATATTTTCCGATGATGCCGATGGTGACCTGGTGGGTCGGGTTCTTGATCTTGTCGAGCAGTTGTGCCCAGTTGTCGAGACGGGGGGCGCCGGTCCAGATATTGAGGTGCCGCAGGATCTTTTCATCCAGGCCCTCCTGGTGAAAGCGGATGGGGACCTCGTAGATGCTCTCCACGTCTTGGGCGGTGATAACATCGCTGGCGTCGACGTTGCAGAAGAGGGCGATTTTTGCCTTGATCTCCTTGGAGAGCTGGCTCTCGGTGCGGCAGAGCAGGATGTCGGGCTGGATGCCGATGGCCCGCAACTCCTTGACGCTGTGCTGGGTGGGTTTGGTCTTGACCTCGCCTGCGGTCTTGATGTAGGGGACCCAGGTTACATGGATGAAGAGGGCGTTCTCGCGGCCATGATCGATCCGGAACTGGCGGATGGCCTCCAGAAATGGCTGGCCTTCGATATCGCCGATGGTGCCGCCGATCTCGATGATGGCGACGTCCACCGAGCCGTCCAGTTGCAGGATGGCGTTCTTGATCTCGTCGGTGATGTGGGGGATGACCTGCACCGTGCCGCCTTGGTACTCGCCCCGGCGTTCCTTGGTGATTACAGAGTGATAGATCCGGCCCGAGGTGTAGTTATTGCCTTGGCCCAGCACTGCCGAGGAGAAGCGCTCGTAATGGCCGAGGTCGAGGTCGGTCTCTGCCCCGTCGTCGGTGACATAGACCTCTCCGTGCTGGAAGGGGTTCATGGTGCCGGGATCGACGTTGATGTATGGGTCGAGTTTTTGGAAGGTGATCTTGAGCCCCCGGCTTTCGAGCAGGGCGCCGATGGAGGCGGCGGCCAGCCCCTTGCCCAGGGAGGAGAGAACCCCGCCAGTAACAAAGATGAATTTGGTCTTGGATTTATGGGTAGATGATTTCATGGCCATCCATTATCATTTTTGGCGAGGGTTTGCCATTAAAAAAGGAATTGCTCCGGGCTGATTAGGCTGTGGTCCGCAAGGGTCTATTCGTCACTTGGCGGATTGTTTTTCGACAGTTCGTGGGCAAGAAACGACACTGGAGTGTAGTGCCAGCAAAGGGACTCCCAGGACCAGGACGTGTTAAATTTTTTGGGTTAGGCAACAGGAGAGCGAGATTAGCAAGAGAACACATCTCCATAGCATCAGTGCCGCCAGTCTTTCCGCATAATAGCCTACAACCTAGTAGCGCTGGATCGTGACCAAAAGATTCGTCTGCGTTGCGAGGGCGGGGTTGGGCTGAAAGGTGATTATGCTGGAAGATCCATGGGGGCAAATCTTAATCCAGTCTGAGGTAAAAGCACAAGGAAATTTCATCAAATTTAGTTGCCGGGAGAGGTGAGCCCCTGTCCCCTCTCGTCCTTGACAAGCGGCAGAAATCCCTGTAGGTAAAATTAAGGCGGTTGGGGCATCTTAGGGTAAGGAGTTGTGATGAAGGCAGAGGGGCGTGGGGAAGAAATATAGGATACTGATTATGGGCCTGCTGCTTATGGTGTACGGATGCTCCAGGAACGACCCCCCGCCGTCTTTCAGCAGCAGGAGCGTGGCAGGGGAGGAGCCCTCTGCCCCGCACCAGCCAGCAACCGGCTGCCGTGGCTGCCATCCGCTTGCCCTGGACGAGAGGCACGATTTTCCCTGTCAAGACTGCCATCTCGGTGATGGTAACGCCTCCGAGCAGAAGGCTGCCCATGGGGGATTGATCCCTCAACCCGCCCATCCGGATCGCATGAGCCGTTTCTGTGGACGATGTCATGGCTCTATCGTGGAACAGGTGTCGGCTTCGATCCACTATACCTCGGCCAAGGAAGTGAATTTGGTCCGGCAAGCCTTCGGCAATATCAAACCTCTCGCTTCCCTGACCGCTATTCCGCAAGAGGCTGTCGTGCCAGTAAGTCCAGGGCAGCTCGTCGATGACCTCTTGCGCCGCCGGTGCCTGCGTTGTCATGTCTACTCGTCTGGCGAGGCCTATCCTGCGACACGCCATGGCACAGGCTGTGCTGCCTGCCACCTTGGCTTTGTCGGCGGCTCGTTGGCCGACCATAGCTTTATCGCCAGGCCTTCAGATCAGCAATGCCTGGGGTGCCATTACGGTAATCGGGTGGGGGCTGATTATTATGGCCGCTTTGAGCACGACCTCAACTGGGAGTATCGCACCCCGTTGTATGCAGGTGAGGAGAAGCGGGAGCCCTATGGTCTTGGCTATCACCAGCTGGCCCCTGACCTTCATCAGCAGGCTGGCATGGTGTGCATCGACTGCCATGGTGCCGGGGAGTTAATGGCCGGCACGGAATCGCTTTCCTGCCGTTCATGCCATGATGGCGCCTTGGCGCAAGGGGAAGGGCCGGTTAGCAAGCGTGATGGCCGCAGGGAGCTTTTGCTGTCCTGCGGCAAGGTGGTGGCTGTCCCTGTAATGGCTGATCCTGCCCATGCGCGTTATGGGCATAAGGTGGGGTGCCAGGTCTGCCATGGTCAATGGGCGTTTGCCGATTATGGCACTCATCTTATCCGTATGGACGACCCGGACTATGAGCCCTGGCAGAGTCTTACCCGGCAGGGAAGTGCTGAGATCGAAACGCGGCTGGAAACGGCGCTTTTTGTTGACGGAGGGGAGTCGGAGGCGATCATGGACGACGGCATTACAGGTGCATCTTCGCCAGGGGTGTGGTTGCTGGCCTATGAGCGCCGACGGTGGGAGGATATCAACACCTGCCTTGATCGTCATGGCACTCTGCAGGTTTGCCGACCCATCCTTGATCTGCATCTGTCTTACCGCAAGGCTGATGGTGAGCTGGTGTTTGACGCTATCACCCCGGACCGGGGGACGCCAGCCATGACGCCATATACCCCCCACACCACCGGTAAGGCCGGAGCATTCTACCTGCAGAGGCTCAAGAACGTCGAACTGCCATGAGTAAGAGTATTGTCTTTTTGCTGGCCTGTCTCACTGTCCAGGCGTTACTCAATGGCTGCTCCAGCAGGGTGCCCTATAGCTACCCTCCGGCGAAGGAACCGCTGAAAGCCCTGCCGCCGAAGGAGCCAGCCCGTGGCTATATCCCGCCGACCCAGCGGCCCTATACTATCGATGGCAAGACCTATTATCCGATTCCCTCCGCCTACGGCTATGAGGAAGTTGGAATGGCCTCATGGTACGGGCCCCAGTTTCATGGCAAGAAGACCTCGAACGGCGAGACTTACGACATGCTGGCGCTGACCGCCGCCCACAAGATTCTGCCGATGAACACCAGAGTTCTGGTCAAGAACTTGACCAACGGCAAGGAGGTGGTGTTACGGGTCAATGACAGAGGGCCATTCGTCAAAGAACGTATTGTCGATTTGAGTCTCAGCGGGGCGAGGGCATTGGGGATCGATGGGCCGGGCACCGCCAAGGTCCAGGTGACCGCCCTGGGCGAGGCGGAACCGACCATGGTAGCTGGCGAGGTCCGTAATCGTTTCGTTTCGTCGCGGAACTTGCATGAGGGTGAGTTCTACGTCCAGATCGGCGCCTTTATTGACCGGGATAACGCCAATCGGCTGAAGGACGCTATGGTGAGCCAAGGCAGCAAGGCCATTGCCCAGGTCTATGATCAGGTGGATGGCACCCGCTTCTATAGGGTGCAGGTGTGGGCCGGGTGCAGCCTTGATGCTGCCAAGCTGGAGGAGCAGAGCTGGGAGCGCCGTTATCCCGGGGCCTTTGTTATTGCCAGGTAATCTGGGCGGGGCAGGAAGTTGGGCAGTAGGCCGTGAGGCTTATGCCAGGATGTAGCGATTTTTGCCGGACTCTTTGGCATGGTAGAGGTTTTTGTCGGCGCGCTTGATCAGGCTGTCTGGAGTGTCTGTTGGCAGGAACTGGGTGAGGCCGATGCTGACGGTCTTATTGACCTTTTCTCCTGGCCGGGGGAAAAAGTCCTCGGCGGCAAAGGTGAGCCTGATTCGCTCCGCAACCGTCACCGCGTCAGGCCCGGTCGTATCGGGCAGGATGACGGTAAATTCTTCGCCGCCATAGCGGTTGCCGCGGTCAATGGTTCGGATACTCTGGGCGATGATCTTGCCCATGCTTGCCAGCACTCTGTCTCCTTCGGCATGGCCGTAAGTGTCGTTGAAGTGCTTGAAGTTGTCGATATCCATGATGATCATGGACAGGGGACGGTTGTATCGTTTGGCCCGGTCGGCCTCGTTGCGCAGGGTCTCGTTGAAGTGGCGCTTGTTGAAGAGTCCGGTCAGTTCGTCGACGATGCTGAGTTCCTTGTAGCGGCTCTCGCTTTCCTTGAGCAGCATCTCGGCCTTCACCCTGGTGGTGATGTCAGAGATGTGTTCGACCATCCCCAGGAGTTCTCCCACAAGACCGCGGAACGGGGTGGAGATGATGCTGTAATAGACTGTCTCGCCGTTTGGCCCCTGCTTTTCGATCTGGCTCTCAACCCTCTTTTCGCCGTTTTTGATCTTGGTCAGCGGGCACTCTGGCGTGTTGCAGAGGGTGGAGTGAAAGACCTCGTAACACTTGCGGCTCTTGACCTGTTCGGCCGTGGTATTGGCCATGGCGAGAAAGGTCTCGTTGTGACGGATGATTTCGCAGTCGTTGGAGACCAGGGCGATGCCGCCGGCCACGGCTTTGAATATCTGATTGACCTCGATATAGGCTCGTTCCGCGTCCCTGGCCAACTGATTGGCGCGTTCGATGGAGTCCTCGAGTTGCGTATTGACGTCTTCCAGCTCGAGTTTGTAGCGGTCGATGCTGAGCACGGTCTGTTCGATGGCCAGACGTTCGACCATATTCTGTTTGGCAATCGTCAGCCAGTCGGCAATATTGGCGGTCATGACCGCTTGGTCCATGCAGTAGCTGGCACCCGCCATGAGGGCCTTTGTCTGGTCAATGGGGGTGGCCTGATTTGAGATCATCAGGATGGTGCAATAGCTGCCGATGGGGGTTGCTTTGATCCGGCGGCACAGAGCCAGGCCAGCCTCGTCCGGCAGATGCCATTCAATGATCACCAGGCGGGGGAGGAGTTTTTCAAATAATGCCCACGCTGCCTCAGCGGACGAGCAGACCTCAGCGGCAAGGCCGATGGCTACGGCATTGTCGCGCACCCATGCCTGGGCGTCAATCTGGTCTTCGACAATAAGGGTGTTGTTGCGGGGATTTTTGCTTTCTGCCATGCGTATTAAAAGGGTCGTTAGGCGATCGGGATGATACGATTATGTCATTTAAGTATAGCATAGCGAGGAAAAATAATTCTAGAAAATAACATCGGGTCGTGACGGGCAGCAAAAAAAACAGCGGGCATTCCTTTTGGAGTGCCCGCTGTTTTTTTTGCTGCTGGTGCTCTGTTGCTTATTTCGCTGGCTCGAGGGCCTTGGCGCGGCCCTCAAGGAATTTCCAGCTCTTCTCCACATCCTTCTGCGAGGCGGCCATCAACTCATCCGCCATGGAGGGGTTGGTGATCTTCAATGCCCGGTAGCGGTTTTCGCTCAAGGCATAGTCGGCAAAGGGGATGGCCGGGGCCTTGGAATCGATGTGCAGGGGGTTCTTGCCCGCCTCTTCCAACTCTGGGTTGTAGCGGTACAACGGCCAGTGACCGCATTCCACAGCCTTCTTCTGCTGGTCGAGACCCTTGGTCATGTTGATGCCATGGTTGATGCAGTGGGCATAGGCAATGATCAAAGATGGGCCGTTGTAGGCCTCCGCCTCGGCAATGGCCTTGGCAGCTTGGCCGGGGTTGGCGCCCATGGCGATCTTGGCGACATAGACGTTGCCGTAGGTGGAGAAGATCATGCCGATGTCTTTTTTCGGCATCCGTTTGCCGCCGGCGGCGAACTGGGCGGTGGCGGCGCGCGGGGTGGACTTTGACATCTGGCCACCGGTATTGGAATAAACCTCTGTGTCGAGGATCAGGACGTTGACGTTTTCGCCAGAGGCCAGAACGTGGTCCAGGCCGCCGTAGCCGATGTCATAGGCCCAGCCGTCACCGCCGAAGATCCAGACCGACTTCTTCACCAGGTAGTCGGCGATGGGGAGCAGCCGCTTGGCGATAACGGAATCGCTGCCCGCCAAAGCCTCCTTCAGCTTGGCGACCCGGCCCCGTTGGGCGTCGATTTCGCTCTGGGTCTTCTGGGGGGCGGCGGTGATATCGGTCATCATTTTCTTGGTGATGAGCTTGGCTTCTACGGCACTCTCCATCAATTCAACCGCCTGGGCGGAGAACTTGTTGACGGTATTACGCATGCCGAGACCGAATTCGGCGTTGTCCTCGAACAGGGAGTTGGCCCAAGACGGTCCGCGGCCGTTCAAGTCCTTGCAGTAGGGGGTGGTGGGCAGGTTGCCGCCGTAGATGGAGGAGCAGCCGGTGGCGTTGGCTATCATCATCCGATCGCCAAACATCTGGGTCACCAGTTTGATGTACGGGGTCTCGCCGCAACCAGCGCAGGCGCCGGAAAACTCGAAGAGCGGCCGCAGGAGCTGGCTACCCTTGACGGTTGAAGGATCCACCTCGTCCGGGTTGATCTCCGGCAGGGAAAGGAAGTACTTGGCGTTGGCGGCCTCGGCGGTGCGTACGGCCTCGGTGTTGGGGATCATCTGCAGGGCCTTGGTCTTGGCTGGGCAGGCATCGACGCACAGGGTGCAGCCGCAGCAGTCCTCGGTGAATACCTGGATGGTGGCCATGCGGCCCTTGTACTCCTTGCCGACTGCGTCCGCGGTCTTGAAGCCCTTGGGTGTCTTTTTGAGATCGGCTGGTTTGGCAAGCTTCATGCGGATGGAGCCGTGCGGGCAGACCAGCGAGCAGCGGCCGCACTGGATGCAGTTGGCCGGGATCCACTCCGGCACCGAGACCGCGATGTTGCGCTTTTCGTATTGGGTGGTGGCGGTGGGCCAGGTGCCATCGATCGGCAACTGGGATACCTTCAGGGTCTCGCCCTTGCCCTGGATCATGCGAGCGGTGACCTCCTGGACGAACTTAGGAGCGTCGGCCGGCACGGTGAGGGGCATGGTGTGGCCGCTGACCGTCTTCGGGATCTTGACTTCGGTGATGTTGTTTACTGCCACGTCCACCGCGTCATAATTCATCTTGACGACCTTCTCGCCTTTCTTGCCGTAGGTCTTCTTGATGGCGTCCTTGATGGCCTTGATGGCCTCATCCTTGGTGATGATGTTGGAGATCATAAAGAAGGCGGTCTGCATGATCATGTTGATCATGCCACCCAGGCCGATGGCCTGGCCCAGTTTGATGGCGTCGATGATGTAGAATTTGGCCTTCTTGTCGATCAGTTGCTGCTGCACGGTGCTGGGGAGCTGCTTCCAAATATTTTTGGCGTCGAAGCTGGTGGTGAGCAGGAAGGTGCCGCCATTTTCCAGGTTGGACAGCATGTCGTACTTGTCCAGGAAGGTGAAGTTGTGGCAGGCGATGAAGTTGGCCTTGTTGATCAGGTAGGGGGCTACAACCGGGTTCTTGCCGAAGCGCAGGTGGCTGGTAGTGATGGAGCCGGACTTCTTGGAGTCGTAAACGAAATAGCCCTGGGCCGAGTTGTCGGTCTCGGTGCCGATGATCTTGATGGTGTTTTTGTTGGCGCCAACGGTGCCGTCGGCACCCAGGCCGTAGAACATGGCCCGGTAGACGTCGGAGCCTTCGATGTTGAAAGATGGGTCGTAGTTGAGGCTTGTGAAGGTTACGTCATCGTTCGGCCCAACGCAGAAGTGGTTCTTCGGCGACCAGGAGGCCATGTTGTCGAATACGGCCTTGACCATGGCTGGGGTGAACTCGGCGGAGCCCAAGCCGAAACGGCCGCCCAGGATCAGGGGCTGGCAGTTGACCTTGGAGGACTCCACCGCCTCGCCGATGGCAGCGCGGACGTCGAGGTAGAGGGGGTCGCCGGCGCCGCCTGGCTCCTTGGTGCGGTCAAGGACGGTGATCTTCTTGACGGTGGATGGGATGGCGTTGACCATGGCCTTGCAATCGAACGGGCGGTAGAGGCGAACGATGAGCAGGCCTACTTTCTTGCCTTGAGCGATCAGGTGGTCGATGGTGGCGGCGACGGTCTCGGCGCCGGAACCCATCATGATGACGATATCCTCGGCATCCGGGGCGCCGTGGTAGTCGAAGAGGTGGTACTGGCGACCGGTCAGGGCCGCGAACTTGTCCATGGTCTCTTGAACGATGGCCGGGCAGGCGTTGTAGAATTTGTTGGTGGTCTCGCGGGCGGTGAAGTTGACATCCGGGTTTTGGGCGGTGCCGCGGATCATGGGCCGGTCCGGGGTCAGGCCTCGCTCACGGTGGGCGACGATCAGGTCCTCGTCGATGATGGCGGCCATGTCGTCATAGGTCAGCTGCTCGACCTTCTGGATCTCGTGGGAGGTGCGGAAGCCGTCAAAAAAGTGCATGAAGGGGATGCGGCTCTTCAGCGTTGCCTGGGTGGCGATCAAGGCCATGTCCTGGCACTCCTGGACGTTCTGCGAGGAGAGCATGGCCCAGCCGGTTTGGCGGGCAGCCATGACATCGCTTTGGTCGCCGAAGATTGACAGGCCTTGGCCGGCAAGGGCGCGGGCCGTGATATGAAAGACGGTGGGGGTCAGTTCGCCGGCGATCTTATACATGTTGGGGATCATCAGCAACAAGCCTTGGGAGGCGGTGAAGGTGGTGCACAGGGCACCGGTGGTCAGTGAGCCGTGCAGGGCGCCGGCCACGCCGCCTTCGGACTGCATCTGGGTGACCACCGGCACAGAACCCCAGATGTTTTTCTGTTGCGCCGCGGCCTTGGTGTCTGACTCGGCAGCCATGGGGGTTGAGGGGGTGATCGGGTAGATGGTGATGACCTCACTGGTCGCGTAGGCGACGTGGGTGCAGGCCTGATTGCCATCAATGGTGACCATTTTCCGGGACATAAGACTCCTCCTTTGTGTTGAGTTAAGAATGAAAGATTATGAATAAATGATAAATTTATTTGGTCTTGTTGATCTGCCAGGGCAGGGAGTTCTGCCGAAAGTTATGTCGCTATGTTGATGCTGATTTTCTTAAGTTGGATAACATATTGAAATAATTAGTGCCAATAGAAGGCAATACTTTTAAACACGTAAATGTAAACGAAGTTTGGAAGAATATCTAGTTTTTTGTAAATGCGTTGAAATTTATGGGGTGGCAAGCAGTATGGGCCACTCCGCGCAGGGATCGTCTTGATAATCATGCGTCGAGGCGTTTGGGGTAGGGGGGTGATTTGGGGGGTAATACTGGGACTGACTGCTGGGCTGACCTTGGTCGCTGGTCTGGGCAGGGAAAAGTCTTGCCAATGGTGCCCCGGTAAAATATACCTTAGAATCAGGTTAGTTGGGATGGCGTCGTGGTGTGGTGTTGGCAGCCTTTGCTGGCACTAGGTCGCGCCATTTTTTGTGCGAGCTGTTAGAACGGTGACGCCAAGGGACACACCAGCCACTGCTCATCGGGAGGAATACTGGCGTTGCTCTCGATGGGGCGTTCATCCCCTGGTCAGTTCGCCTGTTTGGGGCAGCCGTTTCATGGCTGCGGGCCCAAGGTCCAACGATGAGCTGGCTAGCATAGGATATCGGAGACGTGCCATCATGAATTGGATTGCTGTTGTTTTTTTATTCTTAACGCTGCACGCGTTTCCTGGGGTGGCACACGGCCAGGGTCTGCTGCTCTTCTACTCCAGCGATGTGCATGGCGAGACGGAGCCCTGTGGCTGACACAGTCATCAGTTGGGCGGTCTGTCCAAAAAAGCATTCCAACTAGCGGCCATTGCCGGAGAGGACGAGGCCAAGCCTCACTTTGCCCTGGACGCCGGCAATTTACTCTTTAAACAGGGTGGCCTCGTGCCTGGGAGGGAGGGGCAGGGTAAGCTGACTGCGACGGCCATCGTCAAGGCCTATAACGCCATGGGCTATGATGCGGTGGCCGTGGGAGGCCTGGACCTACAGGCCGGGGTTCCTTTCCTGCAATCGTTGGCCAAGGAGGCGAAGTTTGCCTGGCTCAGCGCCAATCTCGTTTCTCAATCGACGAAGAAAGCCATAATGCGCCCGGGGGTTACCTTGCAGGCCAGAGGCATCAAGGTCTGGGTGGTCGGTCTTACCGGTGCGGCGATTTTGCCGGCCAACGAAGACGCCATGATCCTGCCCTGGGATCAGGTGTTGCCCGGTCTGCTTGACAAGGAGGCCAAAACTCATGACCTGGTGGTGCTGCTTTCGAGCCTGCCTGCACCCGACAATCAGCGCATTGCTGAAACGTACCGCAATATCCACCTGGTAATTCAAGCCGGGGTGGCCGCCAACGTCATCTCCGCCCAGCCGATTAACAATACGGTGCTGGCCAGCGCCGGTCCCCAGGGAAAACAGCTCGGCGTCTTGGAGATCGACTGGCAGCCGAGTAAGCGATGGGCCAGCCAAGCACGCGAGAACCTTGCCAGCACGCGAGAGGCATTGGCTCAGGTTCAATTTCAGCTCAGTGCCATCCGCCAGGATCCAGACCCGGAAACGGCATTGCGTAACCGCCCGGAGCAATTGAACGCCTATCATCTGCTGCAAAAGCGGGAGACGGCGCTGGTGGCCGACGTTGAACGGTTGAGCAAGGAGGTGGCGGAGGAGGATCGGGGCAGAGATCGGCCATCGACCTATCGTAACCGCTTTGTGGCCATGGAGGCAACCCTGCCTGATCAGCCACAGGTGCTTTCGCTTATCACACGCCTCAAGGAGGAAGTCAATGCCATGGGCCAGCAGCAGGGGGTGGCCAGCCCTCCTGCCCCTGGCCGCCAGATTTACCTGGGCAGCGCGGGATGCGGCTCATGCCACCAGTCCCAGCATGCCGCCTGGCAAGCAACGCCGCACGCCTCGGCCTACCAGGCGCTGGCAAAGGATAGGCAGCAATTTAATCCGGAGTGTCTGCCCTGTCACGTCACCGGCATCGCCATGGATCAAGGCAAGGAGGCCCTGTCCCTGCCCGAAGACCGGAGAGGGGTGGGCTGCGAGTCCTGTCATGGTCCTGTCCGCGACCATCGCGAGAGGAGGCAAGGCAAGGACATGATCCGGAAACCATCGCCAGAGATGTGTCTGACCTGTCACGTGCCGCCTCATGATTTGGACTTCGAATACGGGGCAGCGATCAAGAAGGTGGGGCATTGACAAGGTTGCAAGTCGTTTTGGGTGGCGCCGGATGGGTGAGTTTGTCTCTTGGAACGAAGGGGGTACCGTTGCGATGATGCGAAAAACAAAGATTATCTGCACCATTGGCCCGAAGACCGCGGCCTTTGATGTGCTGCAGAGGCTGGCAGTAAAAGGCATGAACGTGGCGCGGCTAAACATGTCCCATGGCTCCCGGGAGTGGCACTGGGAGGCGATCCGTAACATCAAGAGGATCAACAAGAAGATCGGCACCACCATCGCCATTCTCCTGGACACCAAGGGTCCCGAGGTGCGCACTGGCGATGTCAAGCAGGACTTGCTCCTCAAGAAGGGAGATATCCTGATCCTGACCGTCCGGCGGCAGGCAGAGCTTGAGTCCTACTGCGTCGAGGTCAGTTACGATGGGTTTGTCAACGACGTGGCGGTGGGTGACATTGTCCTGGTGGATGGCGGGATGATCAGCCTGCGGGTCAAGGCGATTCACGACGGTGACGTGGTCTGCGAAGCGTTGGACGATGGAATTCTCAGCTCCAGGCGGCACATCAACATTCGTGGCAAGAGTGCCGACCTGCCATCGATCACTGAAAAAGACTGGCAGGACATCAATTTCGGCATTGACAATAACGTCGACTTCATCGCCCTGTCCTTTGTGCGCGGGGCAGCGTCCATCACGGAGCTCCAGAGGTACCTGCAGGCACGATCGGCGCCCATCGACATCATTGCCAAGATTGAGTCCGCCGAGGCCATTCCCCACCTTGATGAAATTATCGCCGTCGCCGATGGGATCATGATCGCCCGTGGCGACCTGGGGGCAGAGTTGCCCTACGAAGAGGTGCCGCTACTCCAGGACGAGATCATCAAAAAGTGCAGATTGGTGGGCAAGCCGGTGGTGGTGGCCACCCATATGCTGGAGTCCATGATCGTCAATCCGACCCCCACCAGGGCGGAGGTGACCGATATTACCTATGCCGTGCAGCAGGGTGCCGACGCCATCATGCTCTCCGGGGAGACCGCGACGGGCAAGTACCCGTTTAAGGCCTTCGAGGTGATGGATGCCGTGGTGCGGCGCATCGAGGGGCACTTGGCCTCGTCTGCTGTCGTGCAGGTGGCGGCCTCGACCAGGCCTAAGGATGAGATCGCCAGGAGTGCCGCAACCTTAAGCAACAACCTGCAAACGGCCGGGACCTTGGTTATCACCCGGCGCGGGCTGATGGCGGTGTTGCTGTCCAAGTGCCGTCCCATCGCCCCGATTTTGGCTATAACCAACACTTCCCACGTACGTCGCCGGCTGGGGATCCATTGGGGGATCCATGCCTTCCGCATCAAGTTTTCCAACGACCCGGAGTTGACCATCCAGCGGGCAATCGAGCAGCTGCGCGGTCGGAAGATCCTGGCTCCGGGCGATCAGATCATCGTCCTCTCCGATATCCTGGCTGGCGGGAAGTTTGTCGAGACCGTGCAGATCCGGGTCATTGAGGGGGGAGACTGAACGCGAGGCGGGGAGGCACCCAAAAAAAAGAGGTCATCCGTCTTTGGGCGGATGACCTCTTTTTTTTGGGTGAATGGCTCTCAGACTGATTAACTGATTAGATGTTCAGTGCTTCCAGTCTAATCAGCCACAGGTGGTGGATCATGGATTAGCAGCCAAACGCCTTCTGCATGGGCGGAACGGTCTGTTTCTTGCGGCTCATCATGCCGGCGCACCACATGGAGCCGTTGCTCAGTTTGCCGCCAAATGCCTGCTCGATAAGGGCGGGTTCATCGGAAACCACCAGCAGATCGGTGCCTTCCTTGACCACGTCGGTCAGCATGAAGAGCACAGAGTGACGGCCTTCGGCCTTCAGGGACTCCAGGGCCTTTACCAGGTCGGCGCGGCAGCCGGCGGCCTGATCGATGGTGGCGAGCTCAAGCTGGCCAATGCCGACCTTCTTGCCGTTCATGTCGAAATCTTTGTAGTCACGGTAGAGGAGATCCTTGACCGGGATGCCGTCGATGGCGGACTTGGCTTTCAGCATGTCCATGAACAGACCGTCGGTGTCGGTGATGCCGGCAGTGGCGGCCAACTCTTTTACGGCAGCCTTGTCTTCCGGGGTGCAGGTGGGCGACTTGAAGTTGACGGTGTCGCTCAGGATGGCGGCGGTCATGACGCCGGCGACCTTCTTGTCAATAGCGATGCCATTGGTCTTGTAGATCTCGTTGATCACGGTGCAGGTGCAACCGACCGGCTTGGCATAGAAGAAAATCGGGGTGTTGGTGGTCACGTCGCCGATTTTGTGGTGATCCACCACTTCCACGACGTCAGCCATGTTGGCCGGACCCTGGGCGATGTCGCTATAGTCGACCAGAATGAGCTGCTTGCCAGCGGCATCGGTCATGAGCTCCGGAGCGGCAAAGCCGAATCTGTCCAGAACCAGCTTGGTCTCAGGGTTCGGATCTCCCTGCATGGCTGGGACTGCGTCAACGCCTTGGGCCTTTTTCAAAGCGGCATAGGCAATCGCTGAGGCTACTGAATCGGTATCCGGGCTCTTGTGTCCAACAACATAAATTGACATACGTACTCCTCCATCCTTTAGTGAAATGAATAAAATGGTACCTGTGTAAAGCCTGTCTATCCTCCCTGTGGATAGAAACCGATAAAACATAGTGCTAATCAAAAATCCAGTCAAGCACAAAAAAATGCCGGAGGTCTTCTTTGGTGGAGTGGAGGCCAGGGGCATACTTGCAGGGGGAGTGGCAGTCTGGCGGCGGTTTTTTTATCCCCTTGGCGTTGTCAACGCCAGCAAAGGATGGTAAGAATCTTAAGTCGGAGTCATTACATTACAGAGGGAGCATGGGCATGTCAGAGCAAACTGTCGCGCACAATACGATTAAGGTGCTTCTCGCCGAGGACAGTCCTTCGGTCAGAAAGGGTCTGGAGAGTTTTTTGATCAAGTGGGGGTATGAACCGGTTCCCGTCGATAACGGCGATCTGGCCTGGGAGGCTCTGGAGAAGAATCCGGATATCCGTCTGGCTATTGTAGACTGGACTCTTCCCGGGTTAAGTGGGATTCAGATCTGTCAGCGCCTCCGGACTCGGACCGAGGCCCCGTATGTTTACACCATAATGTTCAGCGCCAGGAAATCCCATGAGGAAAAACTCATGGCCCTTGACGGCGGGGCGGACGATTATTTAGTCAAGCCCTGCAAGCCTTCCGAACTGCGGGCCCGGCTCGGGGTCGGCCGCCGGATCCTTGAGTACGCCCTGTCGGTGTCCGGAGGCATTGGCAAGGCCCCGGCAGTATCGGGGCAGGCAGCAACCTAAAGGAATGGTGGCCGTATGAGCCGGATCAAGGCAATCCTCTTCGACCTCGATGGCACCTTGCTCGACACGCTGGATGATCTTGCCACCTCGATGAATATTGTCCTGGCTAGGCTTGGTCTCCCAGTGCACCCCCGGGAGCATTATCGCTATTTCGTGGGTGACGGGATGGAGGTCCTGGCTCGCCGAGTCTTGCCCGAGGCATTGCGCACCCCGGAGATGATTCGTCGTTGCAGCGAAGGGATGCGAGATGAGTACCAAGGTCGGTGGGCAGTGGCCAGTCGGCCCTACGATGGGATTGGCGATTTACTTCCCGCCCTGTCGAGCCGCGGCCTGGTCCTCAACATATTGTCCAACAAGCCCGATGGGTTCACCCGCCTGATGGTCGACCATTTTTTGGCTGCCGTGACGTGGCGCCAGGTGCGCGGGGCACGGCCTGGGGTGGCCCAAAAACCTGACCCCGCCGGGGCGCTGGCCATTGCCGGCGAACTCGGGCTTCGTCCCGATCAGTTTCTTTATCTTGGCGATACCAATACTGACATGATGACCGCGACGGCGGCCGGCATGTTCCCGGTTGGCGCCCTCTGGGGATTCCGGACCCGGGAGGAGCTTGCCCAGTCCGGCGCCAAGACCCTTCTCTCTCATCCCCTCGATCTTCTTGACGCCATCGACCAAGGGCTTGGCGAAAATTAGCGGCCGTCCCTTGCGGGGAGGGGCCTTTTACGACTTCTGCGTACCGCGTGGCTAGGTGCCTGAGGCTGCTCTAGGCAAGCGCCCACTTGGTATCTTTATCGCATCGGCGACGATGCAAAGGTAAATTCTTCATGCCCAGTCCAGGAAAGAAATTCGAAGAACTGCGAAACATTATTTCTACCCTGCGCCAGCCTGATGGTTGTCCGTGGGATATCCGGCAGACCCCTGAGACTATAAAATCCTATCTCATCGAAGAGGCCCATGAGCTGCTCGAGGCCATTGAGCGCGATGATCCCGATATGGTCCGGGAAGAGTTGGGAGATCTCTTCTTTCAGCTTCTTTTTGTCAATCAACTCTATGAAGAGCAGGGGAGCTTTACCCTCTCTCAGGTCATTGCCGGCATCACGAACAAGATGATTCAGCGGCATCCCCATGTCTTTGGCGATGAGATAGTCACCTCCGAGGAGGAACAGCGAAGGCGCTGGAACGAGATCAAGGCTAAGGAGAAGAAGGACGGGGCCTCGGTTGCTGACCTGCTGCGCAACGTGCCGAGAAGCCTGCCGGGATTGCGGCGGGCCCAGCGGGTCTCTGAGCGGGCAGCCCACAATGGCTTTGAATGGCAGGACATGCAGCAGGCCTTGGCGAAACTGCATGAGGAGATCGGTGAACTAAAGGAGGCAGTCGCCCAAGGCGAGCCAGGCCACATTGCTGAAGAACTGGGTGACGCCCTCTTTATGTTGGTCAATATCGGCCGTTTGACTAAAACCAACTGCGAGGAGGCCTTGCAGAGGACCACCGGCAAGTTCATCAAGCGTTTTGATCATATCGAGCGCAAGGCCCGGCTGTTGGGCTGCGGGGTTGGGGAGCTGTCCATGGAGGCACAGCTTGCCCTCTGGGCCGAAGCTAAAAAAGATTTGACATAATTTCTCTGACTATGGTATCAAAGCCGTTTAACTTTGTAGCCGTTTTATTTAACCCTTCTTGCTCTCCGCAGGAAACAGAGGGCCTTGCGGCAAACTTTGACCGCTAACGTCCAAAAGGAGGAACACATGCGCAGGTATGAAACTATTTATATCATCAGGCCGGGGGCTGGCGAAGATGATATAACCGCCATCATTGAACGCACCAATGGAGTCATTGAGAAGTTCGGTGGCAAGATTGATCAGCTGGACCGTTGGGGCATCAAGAAGTTGGCCTACACCATCAACAAGGAGACGCAAGGTTACTATGTATTCACCGAGTATGCCGGCGCCCCTGAGGCGGTAAGCGAGATCGAGCGTCTGTTCAGGATTGACGACAAGGTCCTCAAGTACTTGACGGTCAAGACCCAGGATGTCTATGGTCCCAAGGCCGAGAAGGTAGTCAAGGTCATTGACCCTGAAGCCGTGTCGTCCGACGACGATTCTGACGAATAATTGCCAGGTGACGATTCCCGGCAGGCCGCATCATGATTTCCGGTGCGAACCACAAGAAATTACGTCAAGCAGATACTAGCCTGCTTGTAACCAGGACTTCCCCGGAAGCCTGGATAAGGAGATACCGATGAAGAGAACAAACACCAAACAGACCAAGAGACCGCGCAAGACCTTTGACCGCAAGCGCGTCTGCCGTTTCTGCGCTGAAAAGGCCACCGAAATCGATTATAAGGACATCAAGACCCTGTCGAATTTTCTCACTGAGCGTGGCAAGATTATTCCCATGCGGATCTATGGCAACTGCGCCAAGCATCAGCGCCAGATGACCGAGGCCATCAAACGTGCCCGGCAGATCGCCTTGTTGCCCTACACCGGCATCATCGCTCGCACCCCGTCACCCCGTATGGGCGGTGAAGGTCGCGGTGAGGGCCGTGGCGAAGGTCGGGGCGAGGGCAGATAAGCGTTAATGCCGGATGGGGTATGATCGTGAGTATCTGAGGGGACTGGCGCTGACCATCGCCGTGCTGACCTTGCCCGCTCTGTCGGCAGGGCTGGCCTGGTTGATGTTTTTTTCCTCCCTGCCAATTATCTATTTCCCCATCGCCTCAGGCGTTGACAAAGGTTTTAGAATTATTTTTCACGCAACGCTGATCTCCTGTGGGATTGCGTTGCTGACAGGGACTTCAGCACTCTTGCTGCTGTCTTTGAGTTTGATGCCGGCCGGATTTGTGGTGGCCAGAAGTCTGAACCGCAAAGAGCCGGCTCAGGTCTCATTCGGTCGGGGTTCGTTGGTTCTGGCCGCGACCTGGCTACTGAGCGGTTTGGTGCTCAGCGGGCTGAATCATGGCAATCTCTATCAGGAAGTCGTGACAGAGATTGATGCCGGTTTGGCGGCTGCCTCTGCGGTGTATAGCCAATCTCCGGATATCCCCCTGGAGGTGAAGGTTGAGCTCCAGCCGACCTTTGCCAGGATTCGTGAGGCCGCACCGAAGATATTGCCTGGGGTGTTGGCGGTTATTACCTTCAGCACGGTGTGGCTCAATATCTTCTTGGCCAACTGGCTCCTGAAAAAGAAGGGTCTGGCCGGTTGGGGGGACATGACCCAGTGGCGGTTGCCCGAGACTTTGGTCTGGGTATTCATTGCCGCCGGTGTTATGCTGTTTGTCCCTGGCACCATTAATGTGGTCGGCTTGAATTTGATGATCGTCATGGTGACCCTGTATTTCATGCAAGGGTTCGAAGTGCTGAACCACTTGTGCCTGAAGTGGTCGGTCCCCAACCCGATTCGGCTGATGGTCATTTTCTTTTTGATGATTCAGGCCTACGGTTTTATTCTGCTGGCCCTCCTTGGCATAGCGGATATATGGGCGGACTTCCGTAAACCAAAAACTAGTGAAACTTAACATAAGATGAGGCATAGCCATGCAATTGATTCTGAAACAAACCGTTGAAAACTTGGGCGAAGAAGGCGATGTCGTCAAAGTAAAACCCGGATACGGCCGGAATTATCTGATGCCCCAGGGGATGGCCATTGCTGCCAGCAAGGGGAATTTGGCCCAACTCGAGATCGAAAAGGTTGCCATCGAAGCTCGCAAGAAGCAGCAGCGTGAGGAGGCAGAAGCGCTGGCCCAGAAGCTCGAGGCGTGCACGCTCACCATTGAGAAGCGGGTCGGCGAAGAGAACAAGCTTTACGGTTCCGTCACTTCCTCTGATTTGGCGGACAAGCTTGCCGAGCAGGGCATCGTGGTCGATCGCCGCAAGATCGTCCTTGACGAGCCGATAAAGACCGCTTGCGAGACCACCGTCACCGTCAAGGTCGGCTACCAGGTTACCGCCAAGTTGAAAGTTACTATCATTCCGAAGGCCGAATAGTCCTTTTCTGTGCCCCTGAGCGCCCCATCTCTTAGAGGTGGGGCGCTCGGTCTCGACTCACACTCCCTGTTATCATCCTTCGTCGCCGGAGGATGCCCCCAATAGGATTGCGCCATGGGATCCGCTGTGCCTGCATCAGCTTCAATGCATCGGCTGCCGCCGCATAATATCGAAGCGGAGCAATGCGTCCTTGGCTCAATACTGCTAAGGCAAGGCGCCATCGAAAAAGTCGCCGATCTCCTCTCTCCTGACGATTTCTACCGCCCAACCCACAGCGCCATCTTCGGCGTCATGCTGAATCTGTTTCAGAAGTCGGAAGCCATCGACATCATCACCGTCACCAGCAGTCTGAAAGACGCAAAAAAACTCGATGAAGTCGGCGGACCGGCCTATCTTGCCGGACTCACCGATATCGTCCCGGTCTCGGCCAATATCGTCTATTATGGCCGTATTGTCAGGGACAAGAGCATCCTCCGCCAGCTGATCCAAACTTCGGCCGATATCGCCGGCCGTTGCTATGAGGAGCAGGAGGACATCGAGATCCTGCTCGACAGCGTTGAGCAGAAGGTGTTCGACATCTCCAGCGCCAAGAGCGCCCAGGCCTTTGCGCCGATGAGCGAGATCATCAAGAAGACCTTCGAGAATGTCGAGAAGTTGTCCGAGCGGCGGGAGTTGATCACCGGGGTGCCCAGCGGCTATGACGAGTTTGACCGGATGACCGCCGGACTCCAATCCTCGGATCTGATCATAGTTGCCGGCCGCCCCAGTATGGGCAAGACGGCATTTGCCATGAACATGGTCCAGAACGCCGCCATCCTGGCCAAGGTGCCGGCGGCGGTCTTCAGCCTGGAAATGGCGAAAGAGCAGCTGGCCATGCGTATGCTCTGCTCCATCAGCCGGGTCGATTCCAGTCGCCTGCGCACCGGCCACCTGAATGATCACGATTGGCCGAAATTAGTGAGGGCCACCGGTATCCTGGCCAAGTCCCCCATCTTTATCGACGACACCCCGGCCATCTCGGTGCTCGAGATGCGGGCCAAGACCCGGCGGCTGAAGGCCGAGCATAACGTCGGTCTGGTGGTGGTGGATTATCTCCAACTGATGCGCGGCCGCAACACCGATAGCCGGGAGCAGGAGATCAGCGAAATTTCCCGGTCGCTCAAGGCCATGGCCAAGGAACTGCACCTGCCGGTGATCGCCCTGTCCCAGCTCAACCGCAGCCTCGAAAGCCGGACCGACAAGCGGCCACAGCTCTCTGATCTGCGCGAATCGGGCGCCATCGAGCAGGATGCCGATGTCATTTGCTTCATCTACCGGGATGAGGTATATAACAAGTCGCCGGACAACCCCCGCCGCGGCATCGCGGAAGTGATCATCGGCAAGCAGCGGAATGGTCCGGTGGGTACCATTGATTTGGCCTTTCTCAACACTATCACCACCTTTGAAAACTTGGCCCGGCAGGAATACGCCGCCGCTGAACAGTAATCGCCGGTAGACCCTGCGCAAGTTCTCCGGGCCGCGTCGCACCTAGGCGGAGGCTTTGCCGGGATAGAGCCCTGCCAGGCAGCGATCCAATTAATTATTTACTTCACCGTGCAGCAGACATGACCATCGACGAGACGTTGATCTACGATTTTTCCGCCATCGAGGAGAAGTGGCAGGACTACTGGCGTGGCCAGGCAAGCTTCAAGGCCAGCGAGGATCCGTCCCGCCCCAAGTATTACCTTCTGGAGATGTTCCCCTATCCCTCGGGCAGGATCCATATGGGCCACGTCCGCAATTATACCATTGGCGATGTGATTGCCCGCTACAAGCGGATGAAGGGGTACAATGTCCTCCACCCCATGGGCTGGGACGCCTTTGGTCTGCCCGCCGAAAACGCGGCGATCAAGCATGGCACCCATCCTGCCAAGTGGACCTATGAAAATATCGACTACATGAAGCGTCAACTGCAGCGGATGGGCTTCAGCTACGACTGGGACCGCGAGATTGCCACCTGCCGCAGCGACTATTACCGCTGGGAGCAGCAATTCTTCATCGATCTCTATCACAAGGGCCTGGTCTACCGCAAGATGACCACGGTCAACTGGTGCGAACCCTGCCAGACCGTGCTGGCCAACGAGCAGGTGATCGACGGCGCCTGCTGGCGTTGCGATCAAAAGGTCGTCCCCAGGGAGATGAACGGCTGGTTCTTCAAGATCACCGACTATGCCGAGGAGTTGCTGGCCGAGCTGGATACCATGACAGGCTGGCCGGACAAGGTGCTGACCATGCAGCGCCATTGGATCGGCAAGAGCGTTGGCGCCCAGATCGATTTTGCGGTGGAAAATTCCGCCACCTCCCTTACCATCTTCACCACCCGACCCGACACCATCTTCGGGGCCACCTTCATGTCCATTGCCCCCGAACACCCGCTGGTGGCCGAACTCTCCCGCGGCACGGGCCAGGAAGAGGCGGTCCGCCGTTTCGTGGAGGAGACCAGGGCCGCCAAGCAACGGGCCAACTACGAGGATGTTCTGGACAAGGCCGGGGTCTTTACCGGCGGTTATTGCCTGAACCCCTTCACCGGCCAGCGTTTGCCGATTTATGCCGCCAACTTTGTGCTGATGGATTATGGCACCGGCGCGGTGATGGCGGTGCCTGCCCATGACCAGCGGGACTATGAGTTCGCCACTCAGTACGGCCTGCCGATCAAGGAGGTCATTCGCCCTGCCGCCGGGGAAACAGCTTCTGCTGGTGCTGCCTACGAGGGCCCAGGGGTGTTGGTGGATTCCGGCGAGTTTAGCGGCATGGACAGCGCGGCGGCAAAAAAAGCGATTACCGTCCAGGCCGAGGCCAAGGGATTCGGCAAGCAGCAGACCACATTCCGGCTCCGCGACTGGGGGATATCCCGCCAGCGCTATTGGGGCGCCCCGATCCCCATGGTGATCTGCGAAGCCTGCGGCATCCAACCGGTGGCTTCGGCGGACCTGCCTGTGGTCCTGCCCACCGAGGTCCAGTTCGAGCAGTCTGGTAAGTCGCCGCTTCATACCTTGGAGAGCTATTACGCCACCACCTGCCCCCGGTGCGGGGGGGCGGCCCGCCGCGAGACCGACACCATGGACACCTTTGTCGAGTCGTCATGGTATTACGCCCGCTACACCTCACCCCGGTATGGCGAAGGCATGGTCGATACGGCGTCCGCTGCTTACTGGCTGCCGGTGGATCAGTACATCGGCGGGGTGGAGCACGCCATCCTCCATCTGCTCTATTCCCGCTTTTTCACCAAGGCCATGCGCGATGTGGGCTACCTTGCCATCGACGAACCGTTCACCAACCTGTTGACCCAAGGCATGGTGATCAAGGACGGCACCAAGATGAGCAAATCCAAGGGTAACGTGGTCGATCCTGATACCCTGGTCAACCGATACGGAGCCGACACGGTGCGTTTGTTCAGCCTGTTCGCCGCTCCTCCGGAGCGGGATCTCGAGTGGAGCGATCAGGGGGTTGAAGGGGCCTCGCGGTTTTTGACCAAACTCCATCGCTTTGTGGTTGCCAACGGCCAAGGCGCCGCCAGTGCTATGCCGGAAACCCTGGATGGACCCAGCAAGACCCTGCATCGTAAGACCCACCAGACGATCCACAAGTTTTCGACGGATATCGAGAACGACTTCCATTTTAACACCTGCATCAGTTCGGTGATGGAACTGATGAACACCCTTACAGCCCACGCCGGGGAAACTGCCGGCGACAAGGCCCATCCGGCTGTGGTGCGCTTTGCCATTGACACCATCATCAAACTCCTCTATCCCATGGTGCCGCACCTCGCGGCTGAGCTATGGCAGCTTTGCGGCCATGCCGCTACCCTTGATGGCGAGGCCTGGCCGGTCTCCGACCCCGAGGCGGCCAAGGAGGATGAGTTGACCATCGTGGTGCAGATCTGCGGCAAGGTCCGTAGCCGCTTGCAGGTCCCTGCCGGGATCGACGACGAAGCGCTGAAGTCCATGGCCCTGGCCGATGGCCGGGTGCAGCAATTCGTCGGCGGCCAGGCGGTACGCAAGATCATTGTGGTCAAGGACAAGCTGGTCAATATCGTGGTGTGATGCCGCCTCTTTCCGGAATTCTCAGTGCACTGGAGCCTCAGTGAACGTACGCGTACTTGTCAAGGCCGCCATGGCCGTAATCCTTGCCCTTCCCCTGTCTGCCTGCGGCTATTACAACCCCTATGTCGCCGGCAAGTGCGGCAAGCCGATCATGGTCTACCGGACCATGTGGGCCAACCGGACCAATGAGATGGGGCTGGAGAATATCTTCTATCAGGCCCAGTCAGACTGGCTCAGGAAGAGCCGTCTGATCACCCTGGGCGATTCGCCTGAGGGGGCTGACTATCGGCTCAACGGGACCATCGAGCGGGTTGACTATCCGGAAATTTCCTTTGGCAAGTATCAGATCGCCTCGCAAGGAAGGGTTGAGCTTACCGTCAACTTTACGCTGACGGAAATGAAATCAGGCAAGGCGATCTGGAAGCGCAACGCCACCCGGACCCAGACCTTCGCCATGGGGCAGGACCCCATGAAACTCCAGACCAGCAGACGGGCCGCCTTTGAAAAAATTGCCGATCTTTTTGGTGAAGAGATTTACCTGTACATGATCAATACCATTATTCGGCCAGGGGCCCAGCCGCCGGCCGAAGAGGTGGACGAAAAGGTCATTCAAGACTGACAGCAAACGAGGAACGGGCGCTTTGTTGTTGCCCAGGGCCAGAGCGCAGCCCTGCCGAGCGCCCATTCTGCCTGATATTTTGAGTTGTTATTTCACCTCACCTTTACCGTATTGGAGAGCCGCCATGACATCCCGCCGTCACCTTGCCAACGCCATCCGTGCCCTGAGCATGGATGCCATTCAGAATGCCAAGTCCGGACATCCTGGCGCACCCATGGGTATGGCCGACATTGCCGAGGTCCTGTGGAACGATTTTTTGCAGCATAACCCCGCCAATCCCCAGTGGCCGGACCGGGACCGCTTTGTGCTGTCCAACGGGCACGGCTCGATGCTCCTTTACTCCCTGTTGCACCTCAGCGGTTACGATCTGGACATCAACGAGATCAAGAATTTCCGGCAGCTGCACTCCAAGACCCCGGGACACCCCGAGTATGGCTACGCCCCTGGCGTCGAGACCACCACCGGCCCTTTAGGCCAAGGCATTGCTAACGCCGTGGGCATGGCCATTGCCGAACGGACGTTGGCCGGCCAGTTCAACCGCCCGGGCCACACGGTGATCGATCATCACACCTACGTTTTTTTAGGCGATGGCTGCATGATGGAAGGGATCTCCCACGAGGCCTGTTCCCTGGCCGGGACCTTGGGCCTGGGTAAGTTGATTGCCTTCTACGACGACAACGGCATTAGCATCGACGGCGAGGTGGAGGGCTGGTTCGCCGATGATACCCCCAAGCGCTTTGCGGCCTATGGCTGGCACGTGATTCCGGCTATCGACGGCCATGACGCCGAGAAGATCCGTCAGGCCATTGCCGAGGCCAAGGCCGTCGCCGACAGGCCGACCTTGATCTGCTGCAAGACCATCATCGGCTGGGGTTCCCCCAACAAGCAGGGCAAGGAGGAATGCCACGGCGCGCCCCTGGGCGCGGATGAAATCGCCTTGGTCCGTGAGACCATCGGCTGGCCCCACGCCCCATTTGAGATTCCGGCCGAGGTCTATCAGGGTTGGGACGCCAAGGCCAAGGGCAAGCAGCGCGAGGCTGAGTGGCAAGGCCGTTTCGAGGCATACCGCGCTGCCCATCCGGAATTGGCCATGGAACTGGAGCGCCGCCTGAAAGGGGAATTGCCTGCCGATTGGCCGAGCAAGGCCAGCACCTTTGTCGAGGCGGTCAATGCCAAGGCGGAAAAGGTGGCCACCCGTAAGGCCTCGCAGAACGCCATCAACGGCTTCGGGCCCTTGCTGCCAGAGCTGATCGGCGGTTCGGCCGATCTTGCCGGCTCGAACCTGACGATCTGGAAGGGCAGCCGCGACATCAAGAAGGAGGATGGCGGCAATTACATCTACTTCGGCGTCCGCGAGTTCGGCATGGCCGCGATCATGAACGGCATCGCCCTGCACGGCGGCTTCATTCCTTACGGCGCCACCTTCCTGATGTTCTCCGAGTACGCCCGCAACGCCTTGCGCATGGCGGCGCTGATGAAGATTCAAGGCATTTTCGTCTTTACCCACGACTCCATCGGCTTGGGCGAAGATGGCCCCACCCATCAGGCGGTGGAGCAGGCCGCCACCCTGCGGATGATCCCCAACATGCAGGTCTGGCGGCCATGCGACGCGGTGGAGTCGGCAGTGGCTTGGCGGGTGGCGGTCGAGTACCGCACCGGTCCCAGTTCGCTCCTCTTCTCCCGTCAGGGTCTGCCTCATCAGCCCCGCACCGCTGGGCAGGTCGCGACCATTGCCCGGGGCGGCTATGTCCTGGCCGACTGCCAGGGCGTCCCCCAGGTGGTGATCATTGCCTGCGGCTCCGAGATCGAGATCGCCATGGCCGCGGCGGTGGAACTTGGTGCGGTCGGCCAGCGGGCTCGGGTGGTGTCCATGCCGTGCCCCAATATCTTTGATCAACAGGATGCCCAGTACCGGGCCGAGGTCCTGCCGCCAGGGGTGCCGAGGCTGGCCATCGAGGCCGGGGTGACCGATTACTGGCGGAAATACGTCGGACTCGAGGGGGCGGTGATCGGCATCGACCGCTTCGGCGAATCGGCTCCGGCCGAGGTCCTGTTCGAGTATTTCGGCATCACCAAGGACCACGCCGTTAAGGCGGCCCAGGCCTTGATCGGCTAAGCGGCCCAAGGCTTTATCCCTGAGGGGCGCGAGTGATCGTGCCCCTCTCGTTTTTTCAGGGTAGCGCTTGCCACCTCCATCGACCTCCGGCCCCCCATGCGCATCGGTTCCGTTCTCCTTGACACCCCTTTCATCCTTGCCCCGCTCGCCGGGTACACCGATCTGCCCTTCCGCCTGCTCTGCCGCGAGTACGGGGCAGGGTTCTGCTTTTCCGAGATGATCAGCTGCCATGGTCTTACCTACC
>Ga0233425_10002136_pt1 | contig 40211 bp, 27 predicted proteins | sample Watercolumn_Towu_2_FD_181712 | JGI IMG/M metagenome (GOLD analysis project Ga0233425, IMG submission 181712) | Freshwater microbial communities from Lake Towuti, South Sulawesi, Indonesia - Watercolumn_Towuti2014_140_MG | ecosystem: Environmental > Aquatic > Freshwater > Lake | place...
GCCGTTCCCGGCTATCACGACACCGGCCGACAAGAAAACGAGGATCACCATGAAAAGAACGTTGCACCATGAGTGTTTCATGATGTTGCTCCTTGGATAGGAAAGTAAATCGTGGATTATAGGCAAAGTCCAGAAATCAGAGGAGCGGGAATAGTAATGGCGAAAGCGACAGGATCAGTGCGAGCTATCGCGTGCCACGTTGTAGCATGTTGTCTGTCTCACACCTCCTTTCGTGCGGGTATGAATGATAGGCGGTGAGATCAACCAAATCGTTGTCAGCGGCGGGGAACGGAAGGACTGAACCGGCCGCGTAGCAGACAGCGCTACATGGATGCGTTACAAGGGCGTATCCTGCTCTTTGGAACGAACGGTTACTACGCGAACAGGATGGGACTTAAGATGTTCTACTGTCGAGAGTTAATCTTGGTCGGCAAAGTATATTACTTTTTGGAGGGAATGTCAAGACAACGGCCGCGGGCCCAGCCGTGACGCGTTAACGTCTTGCCTTCACTACACTTGCAGAATTTCAACCAGCGGAACGCATGATTTCTGAAGAAAATCTCTCTATTTTATTACTGAACTATTCTATCCTCCAACTCTTCACTAATGTCACTGTCAGACAAACAGGAACCAACATCATGAATCGTATATCTCAGCATGCAGCACAACAACTCAGACGATCGAGGCTTGTACTTCTGGCCGCGTTTCTTCTCACGGCCGGTTCTCTGTACGCCCAGAATTTTCAAGGCGGTGGAAACCTCCTCGTCGGCCTACCTCAGGGTGCTTTCAAAGATAACGTCAACCGCGCCGGCTACGGCATCACCGGCAACATAGGTTTGGCCCCGTCGGGCTACGCGTACATGCTCGGCGTGGAGGTTGGCTACATGAACTACGGAACAGAGAGACGGCGGGAACCGTTCAGCACCACAATCCCCGATGTAACGGTCGATGTTGAGACGACGAACAACTTTGTTCTGGGACACATCTTCCTTCGACTGCAGCCGAACAGCGGTTCGATTCGCCCATACCTTGAAGGTGCACTCGGAGGAAACTACCTCTTCACGACAACGTCCATCAAGAATCGGGGAAATGTGGGTGAAGAGGTGGCGAGCTCGACGAATCTGGATGATTTTGCGTTCAGTTACGGCGGTGGGGCCGGGTTGCTTGTCGTGCTGGCACGGTATGACGGCGAAGGCTCGAGCGGCGACGACAGCAAGATCAGCGAGCTCCTGCTCGATGTGCGGTGCAGGTACCTTGCCGGATCCGAGGCAGAATATCTGAAAGAGGGTTCTATCCGGCGCGTCGGTGGACAGGTTGTCTATGATGTCATCAAATCCCAGACGAACCTCCTGAGCCTCCAGATCGGCATTGCCGTTCGTTTTTGACGACGCTACGATCCGTGAACTCCCATAGTCAAGATTGCCCGCCAAAGCAATGATGACCCCGCGGCTAGACGCGTTCATACGCAGTCGGTGCCCAGACGGTGGTTGTGTACGCCGGGTGTTGGCTTTGTCTTTCGGACTCCTGCTTGCCGCCTGTTTCCCGCTGAATGCTCAGGAACAAACCCATCGCATATCGGGCACGGTGTGGGACGCCTCGACAGAGGAGCGACTGCCGTATGTCAATGTTACCGTGAAGGGCCTCGGTATCGGCACATCGACAGACGACCAGGGCGAGTTCAGGCTGGCACTGAGACCGGGCACGTATGAGTTGTTGCTCAGCCTTATCGGGTACCGCACCGAAACCCGGACAATCGTCGCCGGGTCGTCCGACCAGACACTCGCGATCAGGCTGACATCCACAGACATTCTTCTGCAGGAGGTCACGGTTTACTCAAGCGTGCGCGCGCAGGCACGACAAACCGACGTGAGCGCACTAGCCATGCAAAGCCAGCGGCTGGTTGAAACCACAAGTATCTTCCCCGACGTCTTCCGCTCGATACAAACGCTCCCAGGAATTTCTTCCAACAACGAGCTCAGCGCCAAATTCAACGTGCGCGGCGGGACTTCCGACGAGAATCTCGTGCTCGTCAATGGAGCGCAGGTGTACGAACCGTTCCATGTGAAGGAAGCCCCGAATGCCAGCATCGGCATCTTCAATGTCGATCTCATGCGGAAGGTTACGCTTGTCACCGGGGGATTCAGCGCCCGCTATGGGGATCGGATGAGCTCCGTGATGGACATTGAATATCGCGAGGGAAACAGCGAGCGACTTGGGGGGGCTGCCACGTTGAGCATGACGAGTCTGGAGGCGTTTGTCGAAGGTCCGGTTGGATCCCATGGATCATTCATTCTCGGAGCCCGCAAGAGCTATGTCGAATACGCCATGTCCTTTCTGAACATTGACGATGCTGTTCATCCCTCCTTCTACGACGTTCAGGGAGTTTTGAGCCTTTCTCTCTCTTCGGTGGACAAACTGCAATTCGAATTCATCCACGCCGGTGACCGCTATACTCTGGACCCGAGCACGACCACGAGCGGACCGGCAGTGTACAACGGGACGTACAAGGGGAAATCGGCGATTTTCAGGGAAACCGGCATCACGTTCGACGATGAGCGTGCACGCTACGTCAGCAATTTGTTCGACATCCAGGGCACTCACGTCTTATCGAGCGGCGTGCTGCTCAACAACGAGCTCTCCGTGTACGAACAGATCGAAGAGGAGTATGGCTATAATTCCAACGAGTACTCGCGCGACATTCTGTCCGTCACCAACTACTTCTATCGGTCCAAAAGAGAGCGGCTGTACTCCAACGATCTGACGGTACGAACGCTTGAAGCGAAGAGCTCTGCGGCAATTCAGTGGACCCCCTACTATGAGCTCAGTGTCGGCGCAAGCTACCAGGCGATTCTTTACAGTCAGAATCTGGTCGATCGCCGCACGATCGACGAACGATCCAACACCTTGCAGTACCCCGACACGACGCTGAATGTTCGCGTGGAGGACGCTGTTGATGACGCCGACGAATCAATCGACGCCCGGTCATTCAAGGTTGCCGTCTACACTGAACATGTTGTTCAACTCAACGACAGAATAGTGTTGAATGCCGGCGGACGGCTCGACTACTTCGGGATCAACCAGGATCTCAACCTGAGTCCGCGGCTCAATGTTGCATACCGGCTGTTCGAACGAACGACGATCCGCGCTGCGTGGGGATTCTTCTATCAATCTCCCATCTACCGGCAGCTCGCCTACTCTTTCTCCTCCGACACGAACACAAGGTCTCAACGAGCAATTCACACGATCCTCGGGACAGAGCACACCGTCCCGCTGAACGCTGACGCCACGAAGTCTCTTGCACTCAAGCTCGAGGTCTATCATAAACAGTACGATGATTTGATTTCATCCGCCCGCACGAGCAGCGGGCGCATCACATATTCACGTAGGAATGATGCCAAGGGCTCTGCGCGCGGCTTCGATGCATACATCGCTCTCGCCCTGCCACGATTCACCGGCTGGATCAGTTATGGGTGGCTCGACGCACGTGAGGATCTTCTTCATGACGCGATTGGCGGGTATCCGCGGTTCACCGACCAGCGCCATACCTTGTCGCTCGTTGCCGATCTGGATTTCGGGAGCGGATGGAGTGTCAATTGCCGCGCCCAGTACGGCAGCGGGTACGCATATACGCCATCGATCGCTCAGTACAATTCCTCCACAAAACGGTGGGAGTGGGTCTCCGGCGCCAGGAACAGCGGTACGCTTCCCCCGTACCGGCGCGTCGATCTTCGGGCATCAAAACAGTTTCATGTTTTTGACCTCTCCGCCTCGGCGTTTCTTGACATCAGCAATGCCCTGGATTTCAAGAACGTGCAATCGTACCGCTATCGGTTCAACAGCAACGGCCAGCCGTATGTTCAGGAAATGACCCTCTGGCCAATTCTTCCCACCTTCGGCCTGACCGTACACTTCTGACAACACACCGGCAGAAACAAAGCTCGCTTTGTTCCGTAAGAGAGAACGGACGAATTCACCGTGTTCACTCTATCGGAGGCCCTACAATGAAGCGACCGGCTCTCTTTTTTCTTTTCCTGTTTCTCTGCTCAACAAACATGCTGTTTGCACAGGGCACCGTGCTTGCGGAACTCCGCGACATACGCGAATCCGAAATCAAGACTGAAGGCTTCACGCTCGATAGCCCCCAGGAGATTTCCATTCATGCGATGGCGACGAGTGATCGTTTCCGCGGACTCAGTTCGTTCGCCTGGATTCTGGACGCGGATACACGGCAGGTCGTCTGGAAACTAGATCAGGCGCGGCATCGTTCCCGCAGCCGCGGCTTTGCCGACTATGACGCGACGGTTCAACTCCCAAAGGGCAAGTACGAAGCTTACTTTGCCGCGTATCTCGAGCCGGGAGACAGCATTGAAGACTTCGGTGATTTTGTCGATTTCATCGCCGGCCGCGTGTTCGACGGCAACAGACGCAACCGCGACTACCGCAACATGGTGTTCACGATTCGGGGAACAGGTCAAAACGTGGGACGTGACGGCGTGGACCGCTGGCACGAACAATTCAGGAACAACACCATTGTTTCCCTCTCCGCTCTCTGGGACAACAGCTACGTACAACAGGGCTTCTCACTCGAAAAGCCGGCAGACGTGACGGTGTATGCCATCGGAGAGGGCCGGGACGAGGATCTGTTCGATTATGGATGGATCATCAACACGAAGACGGGCGCCCGCGTCTGGCAAATGACCGATCGTAATACGCGGCCAGCGGGCGGCGCAAGCAAGAACAGGGTTATTCGCGAAACTATCTCGCTTCCCGCCGGACAATACGCCGCGTTCTTCGTGACCGACGATTCGCATTCGTACCGCGACTGGAATGCCCCACCACCGTACGATCCATCCTTCTGGGGAATGTCGGTCTGGCTCAACGACAATTCCATGAAGAAATACGCAAAGACGTACGAGTACAAATCTGCGGAGGAAAAGAATGTCATCGTCGCGCTGACCCGCATGGGCGACCACGAATCGTTGACGAAGAGCTTTACTCTTCAGAAACCCATGGATGTCCGTATTCTCGCCGTCGGCGAGGGACGCGATTCCGATATGAATGACTACGGATGGATCACGGATGCCTCAAGCCGCCGGAGAATCTGGACCATGGAGTACGATGAAACCATTCACGCAGGCGGAGACAGCAAGAACCGCATGGTGGACAAAGTGATTCATCTCGACAAGGGAACCTACAGCGTGCATTTTGTTACGGACGACTCCCATTCCTACCGGCACTGGAACTCTTCGGCGCCGTTCGATCCGGAACACTGGGGTATCACGGTGAGCGCCGCGACTGAACGCTTCGATCCGAAGGACGTGGTCAGCGTGGAAGAACTGCGCGATCCGTCAGCCCTTGCCAGCATTCTCCGGGTTGGAAGCGACGAGCGCCGCCGCAAAGATTTCTCTCTGTCCCAGAAAAGTGAGCTTCACATTTATGCTGTGGGTGAAGCAAGCGGCAACGAGATGGCAGATTTTGCATGGATCGAAGATACGCAATCGGGGAAGGTAGTTTGGGAGATGCGTTACCGGATGACCGAGTATGCGGGCGGCGCGCGGAAGAACAGGCTCTTTGACGGCACCATCACGCTTCCGGCCGGCAAGTACATGCTGTTCTACGAAACGGATGACTCACACGCCTACGGTGATTGGAATGACTCTCCGCCGGATGATCCTGAGGGTTGGGGTGTAACGGTTTCGCTTGTAAAGGGGGATCGGCGATAGAAGGAACACATTTTGGCTGCAGACGGGCAGTCTTCAGAGTTATTTGCAGACTGCCCGGAACACCCGCATGAAATTCCCGCCGAGTATTTTCCGCACATCGTCTCTCGAATATCCTCGTTGAAGAAGTGCCGCAGTAACAGACGGAAACTTCGTTACGTCTTCAAGCCCAACCGGCCATCTTTCGATCCCATCAAAGTCCGAGCCGAGCGCTATATAATCTACACCAACAAGATTTTTGATGTAATCGATGTGCCGGATGACGTCATCCAGTGTAGCCGTCGCCGATGAAGTCAAAAAGGATGGATAGAACACAACCCCGATCACACCTCCCCGCTGTGCAATGGCCCTGATTTGGAGATCGGTGAGGTTCCGATAATGGCCCCTCAGATTGTAAGCCCCGGAGTGTGAGGCAATGATCGGGTTTTTCGACGTCGCCAGAATGTCGTCCACAGTCTTGCGACCGACATGAGAAACATCAATGATCATCCCAAGCGAATCCATTGTTCGGATCACCTGTTTGCCAAGCTCGCTTAAGCCGACATTGTCGGCACGCGAGTCCTGCGCTGAGACAGCCCACGTCGTGCTATTGTTCCACGTGATCGTCATCATTCTCACGCCGGCGCTGTAGAACGCCAGAAGGTTCTCGATCTTATCCTCAATGCAATGCCCTCCCTCCACTACGACAATCCCTGCAATCCTTTTCTGCCTTGCCAGACTTTCGGCCGAATCTGACCGAATCACCAATCCGAGATTGCTCGAGTTCCGCACGGCTTGTGCTTTGAGGGTGTCAAGGAACTTCATTGCGGTGGAAAAATATGCGGTCGCAGGGTAGACCGTCGGGCTGATCCATACTGAAAAAACCTGGGCGTCAACTCCCCCATCTCGAAGCCGGGGAATGTCTGTGTGGTTGCTTGTATGCCGGGCGGCCAGCTGATAGGTGAAACCGGAACCGGAGATCACCTCCATCACGTCGTTGTGCAGATCGACGACGAACGCCCGATCGTGGACGGTCTCCAACAGTATGTTCACAACCGAGGAATCAACAAGGGCCGCGGTTGTCGTATCGGTTTCGTACACGAGCGATGTTGTGATGACCATGCAGGAATCGAGAAGCCGCGGCAATGAGAGCCTGAGTGCGGCCATCGGTGTCGCGGCAGACGCGCTGCCCAATCCGCCGGCGTTGCCTCCATCCAGCTGCATCATTTTCTTCGTCAGGCGATGACCGTTCGTTTCGACCGAATAGAAGTGCGCTCCGGCGCTTCCCTTCGCTCTCCAGTCGACAGCATAGGAACCCGGTTGGAGATCATACTCCCTGGCATCGACCAGCTGCCCGAGAATGTTGTGAATGGTGACCCGGACTCTGCCTGCGGTCGTGACGGTAAACGGAAGCTTCGTGGAAGGATTGAAGGGATTGGGATAGTTCTGTTCGAGGGAGAACGTTCTCGGCAGCTCACCTGCGGTTTCAACGGCGGTGACGGGAACGGTCACCCGCCACTGACCCTGGCTGTTGGTCGTCGTCGAGCCGATGGTGTTGCCGGTGCGGTCGATCAGCTTGACGATGGCCGATGAGACCGCCTGCCCGCGATTTCGATCGCGCACCGTTCCGCTGAGGGTAATGTCTCCCGCCGCTGATTCACCGCCCATAAGCAGAAAAGCGGCAAGCAATGCAAGAGGCGGGATTGCTTTCCGCCCGTAAAAAGAAAGCCCGGCGGGGTTTCGTGCCCCGTCGGGTCTCTTTGAAAGAAATTCACCTCGGGCTTCGATCACCGTTCCTCAACGAACACTTAGAATGCAATCCCGATCGAGAGCTTCTGCACCGAGGGGAGGACTTTGTATTTTTCAAATGAATAATCGAACCGGACATTCTGCCCCAGAAATTTCTCACCTTTGAATCCCACTCCTGCGGCAAACGATTCGTTATCGTAGTTCATCTTCAGACCGCCGCGCACAGCGAGGAAGTCGTATAAAAGCACTTCCGTTCCAAGACAGTAGTGCTCGATGTTATCGTTGGGATGAATCAGGTCAGCGACAAACCGGATGCGGTACGCCTCCGAAACAAACGGCTCGGCTGTGAACGACGCCCGGAATGTGACCGGCAGCGGAACCCGGCTGAATCCTTTTTCAAGGTTGTTGTCGCTGTAGTCCCGATAGTTTCCCTGCAGCGGCTCCAGGTCGGCGCCGAAATTCTGAAGGGCCAGGGCCAATCGCGATCCCCAGAAACCGAGGTCGTAGGCGCTGCCAATGTCGAATGCAAACCCCGATGTCGAATGATCGTAGTATGATTCGCGGGTCAGCTTGGCCTGCATGCCCATCACAAGCTTGTCGGTAATGTGCCGGGCAAACGAAAGGCCGATGACAGTATTCTGAATCGAATATGTCTGACCGGTGCCGTTCTCGGATTCAATGGTGGTGATCTCTTCACTCGTACTGAATCCCGTGAATTGCACGGCCAAGACGCCGATATCCTGGAGCCGGTACGCGCCGGCAAACGAAATCATGTCGATTCCGGCAAACCACGGCGTATACGCGAATGCAACGTCGGCCTTGTTAATCCCCTCTATGCCGGCCACGTTTGTGTACACGGCCGAGGCATTGTTCACCACCGAGGCTGCAGCATATCCCAGCGCCGAGGCGCGCGGGTCGAACCCGATCTTCAACAGCTGTGCGCCGCTGGTGCCAACCTGTCCGAATTGCTGGGCAGCAAGAGGAACAACAGCAAGCAGTATGAGCAGAACGATTTTTTTCATAGGGCACCTCTAGCGCATGATGACAAATTTGCCGGTGTGGGTCCCCGCCGATGACTCAACAACATAGATATACACTCCGCTGACGGTTTCCTGATTATTCTTCGTGGTGAGGTCCCACTCAGCCACGCCGGTGAAGTTTCCGGTAACGCTGACATCCCGGCTCTGGTAAACGATATCACCGCTGTGAATTGTCTGGACGAGATCACCGGCAAGCGTGAAGATGGTGATCTTCGCATCGGCAGGCAGGTTGATGAACCGCACCCGATTGACCCAGGGATTCGTTTCAATCGGATTCGGATTGTTAAACCGGCTCGACCCCATGAACGGATTGGGAACCACCCGGATGCGATCCATGCCGCTCGCCGGCGGTGCGTTTGCCATATAGACCCGTGTCGTCGGCCTGCCGCGGCCAATGTTGTTCTCAAGCCGGTCAATGCCGAGCAGCGTATCACCCTGATCGAACGCCGTAACGGCATAGGTGTAGATCATTCCATTGAGTACTCCGCGATCAAGAAGCTGATACACCGTATCTTTTCCGTCGTACACACGCGGCGGCGGCCAGCTTTTCACGAATGGCCGGCCGTACCACAATGTGTCTTTCTTCCGATTGATCGCGTTGTCTTTCACATAGACCGCAAGCGTATCCCAGAGTGGGTTGCCCCCCGCATCCTGCCGCACAGTCTTATAAACCGCATAGCCGCCAAAATCTTTCGCACCGGAGAGAGGATCGAGGCTCGCTTCCGCATTCTTCTTCCATTGAATTGCAACCGAGTTCACGCCGTTGTCCGATGTGGTTTTGATTGCATACTGCGGTTCATCCGGCGCCGTGGGAGCTTTTGAGTAGTTCCCGTCGAACATGTTCTGGGCTACCTGCGAGTTCTTGAGCATGCCCGCCAACCCGTGTCCGATGGTCCACGCCACCACGATATGGATCGAGTCGCCGGCGGGAATCGAGAATGGGCCGATCGCCAGGATCGCGCGATAGTCCCTTGGTACGGTCGCATTCTCAGCGATCCCATAGCCCTTCATGAATTCGTACATCGCCTGGGATGTCGTCGGCTCAAAGAATCTGTACGAAGGCGTAGCCATGGTTGGCTGACCCGTGTAGGTGCCGACAAAATGGCTCCTGTCCGCGTAGAGCAACCGGATGCCAACATACCCTGGCGAACGAAGCACGCCCGTGACCGGATCGGGATTTCCCAGATCGTTTTCCGGGGTGGTCGGATTGTCGCCGTCCCACAAATACACGATCTTGTTCGCCGCGTCGTAGCCTGCAAGGTCATCAAGATCCCAATAGTTGCCATCCGTGCTTGACCCGTTGAAGCCGGAGACGTCGCAGTCCATGCGGAATCCCACGTAGACTCCCTTCAGCGGCCTGGTGACATCGATCGTCCCGTCTTTGTCAACGTCGTTGCCGATGTTCTTGATCCAGTAATCACTGATGATGAAGTCGTCGTTGTACGACTGATCCCACGCGTACGTGCGCTCGGTGAGTTCGACGCCAAGGTTGACGTGGACACCCGACGGAGCCGGAGGATTCACATCGGTGTAGCGCGTATATGTATCCTCGGCAGACAGGGAGCCATCCGCGCGGCGCTTCACCTGCACCGTATCGAGCGGCACGAAATGATTTCCATCGCCATACGATGTGTAGCCAATCGAGTCTATGACCGCACCGATCCAGATCGACGTTCGCCATCCGTAGACGTTGCCGCTTCCGCCGGGCCACTCAAAATTGGGCGAGGCGTACGTGTTTCCCCAGTAGCCGTTATTGGTGACCATGTTCCAGAGGGCGCCGACCTTGTGGTCGAACGTCTTTTTCGGCTTCTGGACAAGCTTGTACTGGGCTTCGCTTGTCGCCGCCCACAGGAAAAGCACACAGAGGAGTATGGTTCGTTGTAGTTTCATCGTGCACCTCAGAACTGGAGTTCAAAGCCGAGACGATACACTCGCGGGCGAGTCATTGTTTGCGGATCAAAGTATGGACCGGACGGATCTCCGTTTTGCTCGTACTTCGCTATCCCCTCTCTCCCGCCCGCAATATACGAGACGTTCCTCCAGTTGAAGAGATTCCGCACTTCAACGAGGAGCGAGAGATCGATGGTCGACACGCTGAACGATTTTCGGAACTTCATGTCGACATTCTTCGACCACGAGAGACGCCCGTCGTTGCGCAGAGCAAACAGCGGGAAGACATCACGCGTGTTTCTTGTATACGGGTACCCCGAGCGAACCAGCAGCACCAGGTCCAGCTCCGCGTTCCCGATGAGCTCTTCGATCGCTCCTGTCGAGCGCAGGAAGACGCTTGCGTTGATTCTGTGGCGGAGATCCCAGTCCAGCGGATCAAGCCGCCGCGGGACGATTTGTCCGTTGCTCCTGTACACCGACGAAGAGCGCCCATTGGCAAATGAATAACTGTAATTCATCATGCCGCCGATCGCTCGCGCGCCCACCGCTTCGAGTGTAATCTCCAGTCCTCGGACATTCGCGTAATCGAGATTGACATACGCTTGGAACGGCTCTGTCGATCCCGGCAGGTCATAGTCGGCGGCTGCGATCTGGTTGGTGATGTCTTTGAAATATCCGGTAATATCCAAACGGAGAAAATCGGAGAAGAGATGCTCCCAGCCGACTTCGTACGACACGGTCTTCTCGGGTTTCAGCCTCGGATTACCCAGATCAACGTTCGTCGTGAACCTGAAGTCAAGTTTCATGTTCTCGTACAAAAACCGGAGGTCCGGGCGTTGGAAGAAGTGACCGTAGTAGAAGTGGATTTTGTCCCGCTCGGTGATCGGATGCGAGATGCCAATGCGGGGACTCACCTGCCAGCGCGGCTCGATTTTGTCGGCGGCCGTCAGGCTCGCACGGCGGGCGGGATCAGCCAGCTCCGCGGGGTCAGCGGGATACAGGACCGAGGGGCTGAAGCCGTTGGGATTGAAATAGTCAAATCGAAGCCCCGCGTTCAGAATAAAGCCATCGCGCACTTCGATCTTGTCCTGAACATAGAATGCGAAATCGTAAAGATCCTGCTCCCAAATGTCGAAGCGGCGCGCCAGGACGGACTCGAACGTGACTTTCTCGACGTCGCCCTTATTCCAGTTGAACTCCAAGCCGCTCTTCAGGAGGTTGGACGGATTGATCTGGTTGGAATAGTCGATACGCATCGCCGCCGTGCGCGAAATCTGATTGAGGAACCAGCCTTCGTCACCGGTGTAATACCAGTATCCTCCCTCAAACTGGCGATCCTTGTATCCCGCTGCCGTACCGTTGTACAGCCAGTTAAGATCGGCCCCCAGATTTCCGGTCTTCAGCCGGTCGTCGGCATTGCGGACCACTTCGTTAAACCAGGAGGTATACAGAGAAAGTTTGACGTCGAGAAACGATCTGTTATCGATCGTCTGAGACAGTGACAGGCTGATGTTGTGGCTGTTGGTGACGGGCCACGAGATGTGATTCTGCATCCCCGACTGGTAGAAGTTCTGCACGTTCTTGTACCACGCGCCCGTTGCGGCGTATCGTGCAGAGTCTGGCACCTTTGCGGTGGTGTAGTTCTGCGGATCGCTTACGAAAATGTACTGCTGGAGATATTGGACGCCGGAGATGGTCGTCAGCTGCTGGTATCGATCGACCTGGTACCCGTCGCTCAGGGGACCATACTTTGAATACCGATGGTAGAACGAATTGTTCCGCGACCAGGTCTTGAGGCCGTTCAGCGTAATACGGGTCCCGGGACTGTTGTAGCTGATCTTTGCCTGGTATGACTCATTGTAAAAATCCTCGTGTGCCAGAAAGCTTTTGGTTTGGAATGAGATATCGGCGGACCCTGTGAGAGAGATTTTCGCGTCGCCGATTGTGAATCCCGGGGAGTTGATGAACGCCTCGTAGTTTCTCCAATCGGGCTGGCCTTTGGCATAGGTGTTGGGCTGATATTCGATCTTGCTCCACGGAAAATCGGAGGTACGCACACGCAGCTTTGCCCCGAACTTCATTGAACTTTTCGTGATGGTATTCACAATGCCTGACTGCGCGTTGCCGTACTCCGCTTCAAATCCGCCCGTTGAAACCTGGATTTCGGACACGCTCAGCTGAGGAATATCCATCGCAAATCCTCCCGTCGTGGTACCGCTGTAGCTGTTCACCGCACTCTTGATAGCGATGCCATCAACCAGAAAGAGCGATTCATTGAACCGGCCGCCGCGAAAATGACTTCCGCTGACGCCCGCCTGCATTCCGACGATCTCCCGGAAGTCCGTCACCGGCAAGGCATTGATTGTTTCTTCGTCAATGGTGTGTTTGGTGGAGGTGACATCCGGTTGAATCGGAGGGCGGGTGGCTACAACGATGACCTCACCCATCTGTACATCGGTGGCGTCCATCCGGAAGTCGATCGTCGTGGTCATGTCAAGCATGACTTTTACGTTCGAGATCGTCTTCGGTGCGTATCCAATCATAGATGCCTTGATGGTGTATGTACCTACCGGGACGTTGATGATGAAGTAATTGCCATCCAGGTCGGTCGCCGCACCGTACGTGGTACCGACTATCTGGACGTTCACCGCGACAAGGGGCTGTCCTGTTGCAGCGTCGACAGCCTTGCCGGCAATTTTGCCGGAGGTTCCCGCCAGAACGAATTGAACTGCGAGAAGGGTGACTAGGAAGAGCCTTTTCATAGTTTCCTCGCACACTGTGGAACAGAAGGAGCAAGAAACACAGGGGTGGAGTGATCAGGAATAGCTCCGGCACACCCGGCAGCTCGCGTGCCTCGCTTGCCGTCTATCGGGCGTTGCCCTTCACAATCGCACCCTCTGGGGCATCTGCGCGCATCACGGCTGCGGCCGGAACGGGTAATAACAAATAAGGAGGTACATCGGACTACACTGCAAGGTGCTTGTCGAAATTAGGCATCTCTTGGAAGGAAGTCAAGCATTCCGGGTGATTCGGTGTGGATTCGACAGCCCGGATCTCACCTCTGCCGGCGAAGAGTCTGACCGACAGAAGAAGGTCCGGCAGGTTGACGCGCCGGACCTTTCTTCGGAACACCGCGGGTGTTGCGAGTGCATATCTCATTCTGCGCGTGCAAATTTTGCGGCTTCAGGCAGAAGCGTGAGCGCCTTCTGGAACTGCGGATCGACTTCCAGCATGACGCCGTACCAACCATCGTTTCCAAAGAGTGATCGTCCAATCTCCGCTTTCAAACGCGCCTTGATAAAGACCATGTCTTTCTGGACCTCTTTCTCGTCCACCGTGACGCCTTTTGCTTTTACGAATCCGCGAAACTCGGAGACCATCTCCTCGGAAACCGGGAACGTTCGAATGTACCGTTTCAGATCCTGACCATAGGTCGATCGGAGCGTTTTGGCCTGACCATCGAGATAGCTCGTTGCAAACTGAAAGAACATGTCTCGCCGCTGCAGATTTCCAAACGATCCCGTGGCAGCGGCACTCTTGACGATGTAATCCGGCGTGATCCCTCCACCGCCGTAGACAACCCTGCCGTTGTTCGTGTGAAACAGCGGACGTGACGAATCGGCCTTGAGAGACGCATCTTTCTTGTGCTCCAGATTCTCCCCTTCCTGCTCATTGCGTTCGAACGCCTCGCGCTGGTACTCCGATTTGTCCTTTCCTTCGTAGGCACGCTGGATCAGCCGGCCACTCGGCGTGTAGTACCGGGCAATCGTCAGCCGAAACGCCGAGCCGTCACCGAGGGGCCACTGCCGCTGGACCAACCCCTTGCCGAAGCTGGTTTCTCCGACAATAATGCCCCGATCCCAATCCTGAAGAGCTCCGGCAACGATCTCGCTTGCGCTCGCCGAGGCGTTGTTCACCAGCACGATGACGGGAAGTTTCTCGTACTCCTGCCCGGAGTTCGCAAAGTACTTTTCTTCCATTTCCGCCGAGCGTCCCTTTGTATACACAATCTGCTTTGGCTTCTCTTTTGTCCCTCCGTCGAGGAACAGATCCGCCATTTTCACAGCTTCTTCCATCACGCCGCCGGGGTTGCCACGAAGGTCGAGGATCAGCCGCTTCATTCCCTTCGAACGGAGCTCCCGCAGGTTCTTCACCATCTCATCGTTCGTGATCTGCGCGAACTTGTTCACCGCCACGTACCCGACATCTTCACTCACCATCATCGCCGCATCGATGCTTGTTATGGAGATGTCCGCGCGGGTGATCTCGTAGATCAAGATCTCCGGCACGCCGGGGCGGGCAATCCCAACCTTGACTTTTGTTCCTTTCGGACCGCGAAGCCGAACAGAAGCCTGTTCTGCCGTGTAGCCCACAGCAGAGGAGTCGTTGATCCGCACGATACGGTCGTTGGCGAGAATGCCGAGCTTCGTCGCGGGCCCGCCCCCCATCGGTTCGACGACAAGAATTGTGTCGTTCAGCGCCCGGATCGAAAGGCCGACGCCCTGATAATTTCCCTGCATTTCTTCAGACGCGCGCTCAAAGGCCCTCGGCGGAAAGTAGACCGAATGCGGGTCAAGTTTTTCGAGCATGCCGTTGATGGCTCCGTCGGTCAGCTTGCGCGTTTCCACCGGATCCACATAGTACTTGTCCGTCAGAACAAGGATATCCTGAAACTTCTTGAGTTGCTCATAAATGTTATCTGCCGAAATGAGGTTCCTGCCCTGAAAGCCCAGAATCATCCCGACAAGCATCATGACAACAAGCATCCAGCCTGAAAACTTCTTTTTCATAAATCATCCTGTCTGTTTGATGGTCCCTCTCCCTGTTTCAACACGCCCGCCCGACGGGCGGTTCCGTACGCTCCACCATTCGCCGTTCACCAATTTCACGAAGGTCTCACGTAAGCTAGTGAAAAGAGGCTTCACCTGACAACCGCGCGTGGTCCGCTCTGTTGATGCAAAAAAAAACCGGCTGTTCACCGGGGTATAATGAGAACTCAACAGCCTTCAGGGCATCATTGTGGCAACGCTTTGATTTTGAAACGCGCATCGTCGGCGGCTCGACCGCTTGGAACCATGGAAAGATACCGCTGATAGTACTCGCGCGCCTGCCGCTGGTTCCCCTGGAATTCGTAGAGCTGCGCAATCCGGAACACCAGTGGTGTGATCGATGGATCTTTTTCGAGGGCCCGTTGAAATGAAGCAATGGCCTCTTCATACATTCTCTTCTGTTGATAAGCCCGGCCGAGAAAATGATGACTTTCAGCATGATCGGGGGCCACGCCGACATATTGCTTGAACATCTCAATTGCCTGATCGATCTCCTGCAAACTCAGGTAGTGATCACCGAGTCGTCGATACGCCTGCCATGCCCCCGGACGCATCTTCATCGCTTTCGCATATGCCGCCAGCGCCTTTTCACCTTCACCCTCTTCAGCATAGATGCCGGCCCGGGCAAGTAATCCCAGGTACGGATCGAGTTTCGCAATCTCATTCGCCTGATCGTATGCTCTCTGATAACTCCCGCCGAGGATGGCCGGAGCCATGGCGTAGTACTGAACGAGAGCTTCACGGTATTCAATGGTCTGCGGACTGTACTTCACCGCCAGTTCCAGATGATTCTTCACCTTGGGTGCAATGAATGGCATCCGCACAATTCCCGCAAACTGGTAGTTTGCCATGTACGCTTCTGCGAGCATGTAATGGTATTCAGCGTTCGTCTCATCGAGGTCAACGGCCCGCTCGAGATGCTCGACAGCCCGGTCACTGTTTGATGGATCGCGAAGATTTTCCACGCCAAGCCGGTAGTAGCCGTCGGCAACTCGCGCACCATTGCTTGACATCCCGTGCTGGTACCGTCGCTGTGAAGGAGGGCGTTGCGGTATTCCCTGGGCCATGGCATCAGCCAGAGAAATAAACGCGAGAAGTGCGGCTGGAAGAAGAATGCGTTTCAATGTTGGGCGATAAAAAGACATCGTTCTTTTCAGCTTAAAGAGACTAGGCAAATCCGGCCGGGTCTTAATCCTTTCCGGCATACGTTACCCGCAAGCGAATGTTTCGCAGGGTACTACGGGCAATTGGGCGCTCGTCAGGGTTCAAACGGGCGTATCGGCATTATGATTGACACCTCCAGTCCCCTGGGGGACCGGTTGGAGAGCTTCAGCCGCTGTTCATCCGCGTAGAGTTGCTGAAGTCTTTCTCTGGAAGTCCTCAACCCAATTCCCTCATTCACTACAACGTCATAACCCGGGGGCAGCCCCGGACCGTCATCAACAACAGAAAGCCGGAGCTGGCCGAGAACTTTCTTCGCCGTAATTTCAACACTCCCCCCGCTGGCCCTGGGGGCAACGGCATAGCGGACGGCGTTTTCAACAAGAGGCTGAAGGATGAGATTGGGAACCATGCAGTCGAGTACCTCGGGATCGACGGACATTTTCACTCTCAGCCGGTCTTCGAACCGCGTCTGTTCTATCTCGAGATAGCGTTGAAGGAAGTCGAGCTCTTCGCGCAGCGTGACCTCCTGAACACCGACGTTGTGCAGTGAATAGCGAAGGAGGTCGCCAAGGCGGGCCAGAACTCCGTCTGCAGCGTCAACGTTCTTGTGCATCAACGAGGAGATGGTGTTGAACGTATTGAACAGAAAATGGGGATGGAGCTGCATCTTGAGCGCGCGCAATTGAGCCTGCGTCAGTTGTGCCTCGAGCTGCGCGGCCCGGATTTCGCGGTCGCGAAACTTGCGATAGTACTGCCGGCCATACCCGACACCGAGAATGGCCCAATACGTCAGAACGTTGATGTGATAATACACAACGAACGTAAGCTGAATCGCTCTGAATGCTTCGAAGAGATGAAGCGGCTCCGGGCTGAACGATTGAACAACAATCTCGGCGATCACGAGCTGGAAAGTCGACAAGATGAGACTCGTTGGAACGTGGACAAGGAGTGAGACGGCGCGCGTGCCGCGCTCAAACCGATATCGCTTTCCAAGCCAGAGAACAAGCGGAGCGATGCAAGCCCATATATAATAGAAGGAGAGATTGGTTTTCAGTGCATAGTCCCATGTAATGGGACTCTTGTAGATGAATCGTCCCCAGAGAGATGAATACGAGGCAAAGAAAAGCCCGACCGCGGTCCAGATAATTATATAGAGGACCCACTGGAACCAACGCGACCCCAGGAGGGAGGGTTCCAGATTCTCTCGTCGGTATGTGCCATCACTCATGTGTTACACCCGAACATTGTTCAATTCTCGTTGTAGCAGATCCCAGGTGCTTTGCAGGTGGGATTCCTGTGTCTGGATGTGCCCGATCGCGATGCGGATGGTGTACCGTCCGCCGAGCTTTGTGTGCGACAGAAACGTCTCCCGGCTGTCATTGACGGCGTGCAGGAGCTTCTCGTTTAGGAGGTTGAGTGTTGGTTCATCATCGACCCCGGACGGATGGGCACGAAAGCAGACCGTTCCAAAATGCACCGGCGCCAGAAGTTCGAATGCCGGGTGTGCTTCGACCCATCCCGCAAAGAGCTGTGCCAACCTCAGATGATCCCGAAGACGCGCAGCGAGCCCGTTCCAGCCGAAGTAGCGCAGCACAAACCACAGCTTCAGTGAACGGAACCGCCGGCCGAGGGGAACTCCATAATCCATGAGATTCCGTACTGCGTCGTCCTTTGATGTGCGAAGATATTCCGGCACAAGCGAAAACGCGCGGCGCAACAGGTCCGGTTTCCGCGTATAGAAGGCACTCAGGTCGACGGGCACGAACATCCATTTGTGAGGGTTGACAACAAACGAATCTGCACGCTCACAACCGTCGAGAATGTGGCGCATCTCCGGAATGATCGCCGCTGAACCTCCGTATGCCGCGTCAGCATGAAGCCAGAGATGTTCACGTTCACAGATGTCTGCAATAGCCGGTACCGGGTCGATGCTGGTGCAGGAAGTCGTGCCGACGGTCGCCACAACACAAAACGGCCGCAATCCATTCTTCCGATCCTCCGCAATGGCGGTACGGAGTTCTGCCGGATTCATCCGGAATTGACCATCAACGGGGATCTTTCTGATTGCGGCCACTCCAAAGCCGAGTGTAATAATCGCCTTTTCGACGGAGGAGTGGGCAAGCTCAGAGATATACGCCCGCAGCCTCGGCACGTCGTTCCGGCCGCCCAAGCCTTGCTCACGCGTGTTCAAATCCTCCATCGCCTCCCGCGCCATGGCGATTCCGTGAAGTGTGCTCGTTGAGGCTGTATCATAGATAACGCCCCAGAACCCCTTCGGTAATCCCAGCATCTGGCGAAGCCAGTCGAGTGTGACCTCCTCAAGCTCCGTCACGGCGGGGCATGATTGCCATACCATGCCATTGACGTTCAGAGCGGAGCTCAACAGCTCGGCGAGGATTCCGGGACTGCTGGCGGTGGAATTGAAATACGCATGGAATCTGGGATGGTTCCAGTGAGTAATGCCGGGCATGATCGAGCGATCGAGATCGGCGATAATCTGATCCATGGACTCCGGCTCTTGCGGAGGGGCCGCGGGCAACGAGCGCCGTACGTCTCCCGGCTGTACAGCGGGCAACACCGGGTACTGCTCCACGTGATCGAGATAGTCTGCCACCCAGTCGACCAGCTGATGGCCGTATTTCCGAAATTCGCTCGTCGGCATATCGCCAAGCGAGGACCGCGGTGTGATCAAAGAACCGTCTTGATTCACTGATGTGCCTGTTGCGTTGTGGGTGATGGGTCTATTGCTTCGAGGCTTCCGGAGGCAGCGGACTTGTTATTTCCGCGACGAGTCTCCATCGATTCGCAGCGTCTCGCTTCCATCCGTGGAGAAAATAACCCTTTGCCGCGGGGAGCTTCCCGGAATCCCCGTCGGTATAGCTCCCGTAGGAATATCCAAGATCACCCGACGCAGCCACGTCACAATGGGTGGCCTCCCAGGATGCAAGATACGGCGTCCGGGAAAAGTACACACGGATTGAATCGATTCCAACGATCGGAAATGACTTTTGTCGATAGATACGAACATCCTTGTCAAGAAACCTGTCGAGGGTGGCCGTGAAGCCATTTTTTTGTACTGAGGCAAGAAAGTCGCGCTCCGCCTGCATCAGGCTTGCCTGAAATTCCTGTACGGTGAGCCTGGGTTGATCTGCAGCGCGCCTGACCGGCGCCGGCGATGCCATTACTCTTGAACCACTGTATCGACCAGGCAGCTCTGTCCCGACATCGAACACAACTTTCCATTCTCCGGTTGGCTGCTTCTTCCAGAACGAAAAGTAGAAGCCATAGTACGTCGGACGCTTTGCGGGTGAATGGTCTGTCCGCACGGAGGGTCCGGTCGTGTAACCAAAGCTGCCGTCGCTCGAAATGTCGGCCCAGATGGGTTCCCATTCGAGCGTTGTCTCAAGAGGATTCTTGAGGGGGGCCGCATTCTTCATTGCTTCTTTGTATTTGACCGGATGGGGCAGAAACACAACCGCGTCATCGGCGAAGAACTGCATGAATGCAGCCCGTGAGCCGACTTCAAGACTTTTCGTAGCAAAGGCCCTTTCTGCTTCCACCACCGGCAGAACGGCCGAATTCGTCTTCGTAGGCTGCGCCATAACAACAGAAAGAAGAAGCGACAACAGAAGCAGGAAAGCCGGAATGCGCATCGCGGGGTCCTCCTTTTCAATTGTCTACCATAAGAAGTCCCTTGGAAAGAAGCAACAACGCGGGTTCGACCGGGACTTTGTTGTTTTGAACCGGCGCTCTGGCGTGGCAAATGGACTGCTTTTTGGCAGATTCTCTCAAAAGCGGATCCATCCACGACCGCATACCACGCGATGTTCAATTTGGCTCCTTGCTTCCACGCGGATTGTAGAAGCAGAGGACGTTTTAAGGCAAACGGGATATTTTCTGGCCGTGACCATCATGCTACCGGACCCTTTCTGACTCGATTGATCAAGCTCCGTGTTTCTTAGAAATGGCACGAGGAATATTGGGACATGCGGATCCAGCCACGTGACAAGAAACCTCATTATTGTTGTGGATTTTTTCTGCGGTCGCTGTTGATTTCGATTTTCAGAAGTATTAGAATACGAAAAGCACCGTGCTGTCACTCCTTTAGTCCGCTTTCTCACAATTGGTTTGAAACAATTGTTGGGCAATGCCATATTCAGGCGAGGCTTTGTCCCAACGATTCATGGCGGCTGGATGTATCTGTCGGCACGATGAGACATCAGAGCTGGCTCGCATAAATGCGGGATGCACCGACCCCCAAGGTTTTGTCCTAATGGTTTCGCCGTCGGCCCTTGCAGTCTCTAGCCAGAATTGGCATTGGTATTGCCATTTTCTCGGTTAAAGAATGCCGGGTTGTTGTCGCCGCAAGTTTTACTAATAAACCAGCTTCAGCCTGAAGCAATGATTAACCACTGAGGGAGGAACACATGCGTAGATATGCCTTGCTTGCATTCCTGCTCTTGATCCCCGCGTTGCTGCTCGCGCAGGGCTTGAAGATCACAGGGAAGGTGACCGACATGAAGGGAGAGGCCATTGTCGGAGCCAATGTCTACATTCAATCGCTCAACATCGGAACGGTGACAGATATCGAGGGACGGTATACGCTTGCGGTCAGAGCCGCAGACGCCAACGGCCAGCAGGCCGATCTGACAGCATCGATCGTCGGAAGCAAGAAGAAGACGGTGAAGGTGACGCTCTCCGGTGAAACGAAGACAGTGAATTTCCAACTGGAAGAAGATGTCTTCCAGACTGAGGCCGTTGTCGTCACGGGCATTGCCTCGAAGACGAGCAAGTCTGTTGCGGAGGTTTCCGTCTCCCGCATCCCTGTCGCAGAGCTTACGTCTCTCCAGACCTTTCAAAACGTCTCACAACTGGTCACTGGAAAGGTCTCTGGTGTGAACGTCCAGATCACTTCGGGTAACGCTGGTTCGGGCTGGAATTTCTTCGTTCGCGGCGGCGCCGGACTTACCGGCTCCGGGCAGCCGTTGATCTACATCGACGGCGTGCGGATTGAGAACGACAACAGAAGCTTTTTTGGTCTCGGGGGTCAGTCCGTCAGCACGCTCTCAACGCTGAATCCGGCTGACATCGAGAACATCGAAGTCCTTAAGGGACCCGCAGCAGCTTCGACGTATGGAACAAGCGCTTCAAACGGTGTCGTGCTTATTACGACCAAATCGGGCAAAGGCCTGCGCGGAGCAACGGCGGCCAAGCCGTACTCCATCGATTACCAGTTTACGTTCGGCGAGAATCAGCAGCCATTTAAGTACCCGCGAGAGTTCTTGAATGCCGACACCATCGACGGCGTTCTGGAGAAACCGGGATTCATCAGAGAGCACAGCCTCAGCATTACCGGTGGAGCTCCGTCGCTGCGCTATTTTGCGTCGTTCCAGAATCGCTTTGATGCCGGCGTCATTGCGTTCCAGAACTACCTCGACAGAAATTCTCTCAAGGCCAGCGTCTCCGCTGTTCCTACAGAGAATATGAGCCTGAGGCTCAACACCTCGTACAGCTGGGCAAAGATCCGCAGGCCTCCAAATGACAACCTGATTTATGGATGGTTGCTCAACGCACTGGCGTACTGGCCAGCCTATGTCACTTGTCCAAAGGACGCCATTGAGGCAATCAAGGATATGCATTACCTCAATCAATTCATCGGCTCTGCGAACTTTTCATACCGGCCCTTGCCGGCGCTGGAGATCTCGGCCAACGCGGGAGTCGATTTCAACCAGTATTCGCAGGATCGACTATATCCATACGGATTCCGATACAACCAAACCTTCGGAAACCGCTCTCTGTATAACCGTGTAAGCCGCCAGATCACATATGACGTGAACACAAAATATACGTTCAAAGATTTCCTCGTAGAAAACCTGACCGTCATCCCGACCATTGGTTCTCAGGTCGTGAGCAGGCGCAGCAACTCGAACGATATCTCTGTTCAGGAGTTTGGCAGCGTCGACATCTATGATGTTGGCTCTGCCATCACGGTGACAGGGAGAGGTGATTCTCAAACGGATCGGCGTGAGGCCGGCATCTTTGCAACAGTGCCGTTCAACTATGACGACACATTTTTCTGGACGTTCGGCGCCCGCAAGGACTATGTAAGCGCGTCCGGTTTTGACTCCCCGTCTATCGTCTATCCTAACGCCAGCGTCGGCATACGTCTCGACCGGTTTGACATTCTTCCCACCGAAATCACCATGCTGAAACTGCGCGGAGCGTACGGCGAATCCGGTCAATTGCCGAACTCGACAGACGGATTGCCCCTGATGTACACAGTGGTAGCGGGCGGCGCCGGATCGGGTTTGATGTTCAATATGGTCGGCAATCCCGCCATTGAGCCTGAGCGCATCCGGGAATTTGAACTTGGGTTCGATGCCGAATTCCTGAATACGTTCTCTCTCGAACTGACGTACTATCGGTCGGATGCAACCAAGTCCATCGTACGGTCGGCCTTCGCACCCTCTACCGGTCTGGGTGACTACACGTTCCCGTACAACGTCGGCTCGGTCATGGGTCAGGGATTCGAGTCACTCCTCCAGGTAAATCCGATCAGAGGGCAGGAGTTCGATCTGAACCTCTCCTTTATCTGGAACTATCAGACAAACAAGGTGCGCGACCTTGGCGAGACCAAACAGCTTCTCACGGGATTCGAAAACGTGATCAAGCCAGGACTTCCGAAGTATCAGTTCTATGATTATAAGGTGCTGGGAGCAACCTTTGATGCTACAGGAAAATACACCGGCGTCAAGACATCTGCGGAGATGGAGGACCTCGGCTCGAATCCGATTCCAAATCATACGGGGTCGTTGACGGTGAACTTCCGATTCCTGAAAGACTTCCAGCTGTATGCGATGGCGGAATGGGCTCTCGGACACTCGGCGTGGAGTTACACAATTCGACGCGCGATTGCCGCGGGTTCCTACCAACCTGCCCTTGAGCTCCAGGCCAAGTTGGGTCTTACCACGAGGCTCCCCGAGATTACCCGCCTCACACCGGGCACACCCGAGTACACTGATGCCGCCAACAGCTATGCGTACTATCATTCCAGCTGGTACGCAAACTTCATCTATCCTTCTGACCTGCTCTCTATCAGAGAGGTCAGCCTGAGTTATAATCTTACCGATCTCGTGAAATCGTTCATGCCCGCCAGTTACATCAGCGCCGTTCAGAGTGGTTTCTCAGTGCGCAATGTGTACAAATGGACAAAATTCCCCTTGGATCCGGAGGTAAACAGCGGATCTGGCCTGAGCACTTCCAGCCAGGAATTCGCGACGCTCCCGCAACCACGGACCTACAATGCGTGGATACGGTTTACCTTCTAACCTAAGACAGGAGAATTGAACATGAAAAAGATATTACTCATCGCGTGCATGCTCGGCACCGTTGTCTTTTTCTCATGCGAAGACTACGTGTCGAATATCGATCCGTTATACGACCGCACCAAGGACACCGACCTGAACGTGCAGAAATATGTCGACGGTTTCATCGGCGGCCTGCACAATCAGGTGGCCTACTCGCTGGATGACCTTACCCTCAACTCCGGGGGATTGTCGGATGAGCTCTTGTGGGACATGCGAAATTCACAGGCCACATTCTCGTCATACAACAACACCGACATGGGAACGCCGATGGATAACGAGGAGGCGACCGGGATGTTCGCCAACGCCCATGAGCTGCGCCGTCAAGCCGACACGCTTATCTATCGCATCAAGAACCTTATTACGTTCACTGATAGCGCAGTTTATCGACGCGGCCTCTACTATGGCTACCTCTACAGCGGCCTTGGCTCGTTCCACATCGGGGTATACTTCGGCAAGGACCAGACCACGGGCGGTTCGCCGGTCAACCTCGGTCGGTTCGTCCCAACCGCTCAACTTCTTCAGGATGCTATTGCCAAAATGAACCTGGCAATGACATACACAACCGCCACATATGACAAGAAGCTTGCCAGTTCGCTTATTGCTAGAGCCTATTTGTTCCTTGGCGACTACGCGAACGCAGCTGTGTACGTCCAGCAGGGACTTGTCAAGGGCGATAATCCCTTCACCGCGAAGTATAATGCAACAAACGACAATACGTGGAGGGGTGCTGCCGGCGAGGTCAGAACGCAATTCAGCGTCGACCCCCGGTTCAACACCTATGTGAAGAATGATCCTACTGAGTCGGCGAGAATTATTATTACACAGCGTACCGGCACCGGCGGTTTTCTGTTCTACCGCCAGCTGAAATACATCATGCAGCCGGATAAAGTCACCGTCACACCGATCGAAATAATCGACTGGCAGGAAAATAACCTCATGAAGGCTGAGTTGGTTGTGCGCGGAGCGATGACCGGAGATGCCCGGGCTCTCATTAACGAGGTGCGCGCTTCCAGGGTCGATGCAACGACCAAGCTCCCCGTCTCCGCACTTGCCTCTACGGTGACCATCACACTGAATGATCCCGTCACTGCAACCTCTTACAGCATCTATGTAGAGAGGGACAAGGAACTCATGCTGAGAGGAAACCGGTTAATTGACCAGCGGCGTTTCGACAGGATGCACATCACGGGAATGTGGCAGTACTTCCCCATCTCGTCCGCCGAAAAGGCGCGCAATCCTCTCTGGAATCAGTAGCCATTCGTCCATCAACAGAAAAGCCGCCCGCGAAGACCTCGCGGGCGGCTTCTTTATTTGTACGCCAACTGGATTATAGCGTCGTCCCCAACAGCTCCGGCAGGTTGCTCCGATAGCTCCTGCTCATCGTCAGCTGTGTGCCGTCGCGGAGAATGACGACGTACTCTCCGTGGAACCAGGGTTGCAGCTCTTTGATCTTTTCGATATTCACGAACGTGGAACGGTGGATTCTGATGAACCTCCCGGAGTCGAGTTTCTTCTGAATTGCGTTCATCGTCTCGCGCAACAAATGCGTCTCGGTACCGACGTGCAGACGAACATAGTTTCCCGCCGCTTCGATCCAGTCAATCTCGTCGTTCTTGAGGAAGAACACTCGTCCTCCCGACTTTACGACGAAGCGCTCGGACTGGGGTTTTGGTGATTTGAGCTGGCGAAGGAGAGAATTCAGCTGCTGGTTGATCTTGTCGCGTTGGTTGACCTGGAGGTGTTCTTTTGCGCGGCCCAGTGCCGTCTGAAACCGCTGACGGTCAAATGGCTTCAGCAGGTAGTCCACTGCGTGGACTTCAAACGCCTGGACCGCATAATGATCATACGCCGTCACGAATATCACCGCCGGCAAACGCTCGGCCCCGAGAGCCTCCACAACACCAAAGCCGTCGAGCTCCGGCATCTGGATATCGAGGAACACAAGATCGGGCGAATTCGTGGCGATTGAAATGACCGCTTCGCGCCCGTTGGAGCACTCGTCGATGACTTCAATATCCGGCTCCATCTTGAGAAGTTCGTGGATCTTGTTCCTGGCGGGAGGCTCGTCGTCAACAATAATAGCTTTGAGCTTCTTGGCTTCTGTCATGGCAACCGGTTCCTTGTTCTGATCAGGCGGTGTGCTGGAATCGCTCGCGACGCGATTGAGGCTCGCCCGGAGGTGCGGGCGGGGTCCATCCCTAGGTGAGACGGCAACAGTGGACAAAAAGTTGCACACCGCCTCTGTTCAGAAAAACACTCATCTGGGCCTCATTTCGCCTGCCCGTTCCCCCAGATTCACCGGCCTGGTCCTGAAACAAGGGGGCTACTCGCGCTTTTTCGGTTTCCATGTCTGGTCAAGGGTCTCGCTTTCCGGCACCAATGGCAGCTTCGCTTGCTCAACCGCCAGACGATATGCCGCTACATCTTCCGAGAATGCCCTGTTGAATTCCTTCAGAGCGCGCGCAAGTATCTCTTCGGCCTGACGCAGATATGCGAGTTGCGTCGGAGTCGGGGCATCCCAGGAACTGCCGAGTGAGCGGGCAACATTTCCGAGCTTGGCAGAGACGGTATTGGGTTGTCGAACTATGCCCTGAGTCCCCGATGGGTCATCGACAAACTGCTCGGCGACTCGCGTCAGTGTCTTCTTTAATTCGGCTGATTGCTTCTTGAGTTTCCCCGCGACCTCATCGCGCCGCTCCTTGATTTGTCCCAGCACAACTTCGACTGCCGCGCGCACCTTCTGTATCCGGTTCACCGCCTCGGCTGCCACCTCGAGCTTTGCACTAACAGCAAGGACAAGATCGTACTTTTGCTGCTGTGCGTCAGTCGCAGCCGGCACGCGCGGATCAGGAAGAACTTCAACGACCTGGGTTGCTTCCTGCTTTCCCAGCTTCACGCGGATGGTGTACTTGCCCGGCGGCACCTCCGGACCTCCGCCGCCGAATCCTTCTCCCTGCTGCGGGGTCAATTGAGGACGCTTGAACGAGTCTCTCCGAAGATTCCACGCAACCCGGTTGATTCCCTTCTCCTTCGGTCCTTCAAACGTCCGGATGATTGTTCCGCTCGCATCCAATACTTCGAACTTGATCCTCTTGTTGTCCCTCCCTTCTGCCCGCTCCCCTTCATCTGCGTCACCGCGGATCTCTCTCCTTGATGGCTCGTCGATGTTTTCCTCGGCGGTGGAGTCTTTCGGCGGATTCACAATATACGTGATCAGTGCTCCGTATGGCCTGTTCTCCCCTCTAAAGAACGCGTCGCCCGGAAAATGGTACCCGTCCATCTGCTTCACCTGATGTTGATAGGTGGATGGGATGGAGAACATGTGGATCGGTTTCTCCAGCACGTCTTTGGTCACCGACCTGAATGGCCGGATATCATCAAGTATGTACGCCGAGCGTCCGTGCGTTCCGATAACGAGATCATGATCGCGCGGGTGCACCATGAGTGCGATCGTCGAGACAGTCGGAAATCCGTGCGTCCACTTCATCCAGTTCTTTCCGTCATCGAAACTGATCCAGAGCCCGAACTCGGTTCCAAGATACAGCAGATCTTTTTTGGCGGGATCCTGTTCAAGCACAAGCGCGTATCCCCAGAGGGATGTTGACCCGGCGGTGGGATCGTTCTTCGCGAGGCTTCTCCAACTCTTCCCAAAGTCCTCGGTCTTGAACACGTACGTCTTCCAGTTGCTTCGCCGGTGATCGTCAACGATCACATACGCGGTGCCGGCGTCGAATTTCGATGCCTCGATGTGGGAAACCCAGGAGTTTTTCGGAACATCCGGTATCCGGTCGGCGGCATTCATCCACGTTTTGCCCCCGTCCTGCGTGAGTTGAACATTCCCATCATCCGTTCCAACCCAAATGACGCCCTGCTGAACCGGACTTGGAGCAATTGTGAGGATGGTGGTGTGGTTTTCAGCCGCGGTGACATCTTTGGTCAGTCCGCCGCTCTCGCTTTGCTTTTGCTTTGCAGGATCGTTGGTCGTCAGGTCTGGACTGATGATGACCCAGCTGTCGCCCCGATCAGTGCTCTTATGGAGAAACTGGCTTCCGTAGTAGATCGTTTTCGGATTGAATGGATCGCTGGCGATACCGGCGTTCCAGTTGAAGCGAAGCTCAATGGAATCGGGTCCCCACGGCCTGATATCTTTCCTCTCACCGGTTATTGAGTTGAAACGAATGAGCGCCCCACCCTGCGACATAGCATAACCATAGCGAGCATCGGACGCATCCACAAGCGTGGCGAAGCCGTCACCGAAGCACACTTCTTTCCAATGCCAATTGCGGATTCCGCCGTTCTCCCACACTTCGCTTGGCCCGCGCCACGAGCCGTTGTCCTGCATCCCGCCGTAAACATTGTAGGGAATTTCCAAATCGACATTGATGTGGTAGTACTGGCCAAGCGGGAGGTTGTCGACAAATCGCCAGGTTTTTCCCCTATCGTTGCTGAAGGCGATCCCCCCATCATTGCCGTCAATGATGATATTCCCGTCCTGGGGATGGATCCAGAGCGCGTGGTGGTCCGAGTGCACGCGGGACCCCGGCGTGATACTGTTAAATGACTTGCCCCCATCGGTGCTGAGCATCAGATCGACCTGGAGGCTGTAAATGCGATTTTCGTTCTGGGGGTCAACACGAATGTCGGCAAAGTAGAAGGGGCGCGAGTTGACGTTTCGTGAGTCGTTGACCATTTTCCAGGAGCGGCCGCCGTCATCGGAGCGATAGAGCGCATTGCGTTTGGCCTCAAGGAGTGCATACACGACATCCGGATTCGATCTGCAAATTGCAAGCCCCATCCTGCCGAGATCTCCTTTTGGAAGTCCCTGATCCGGACCAAGGCGCTTCCATGTGTCACCGCCGTCGTACGTCACATAGAGACCGCTGCCGGGCCCTCCCGACCTGAAGAGCCATGGCCAGCGACGATAATCCCACATGCCGGCAAACATCTTGTTGGGATTGGACGGATCCATGACAAGTTCCGCACAGCCTGTTCGTTCGTCGACATAGAGAATTTTCTTCCAGGTCTTTCCGCCATCCGTTGTCTTGAACACACCCCGCTCCGCGTTTTCACCCCACATCTGACCCATGGCCGCTGCATACGCAACATCGGGATCGGTCGGGTGAAGGAGGATCCTGTGAATGCGTTCGGTGCGACCCAATCCCAGATAGCTCCACGTATCGCCGCCATCCAAGGTTTTGTACACGCCGTTCCCGACGCTCGCGCTGTTTCTTGGATTTCCTTCCCCTGTTCCGACCCAAACGACAGAGGGATTCGATTGGTTGATCGCCACTGAACCGATCGCCGCGACTGGTTGATTGTCAAAGACCGGTTTCCAGGTTGTCCCGCCGTTCAATGTTTTCCAGACACCGCCCGTTGCGACGCCGATGTAGACGATCTCAGGATTCGAAGCGACGGCATCGACAGAACCGATGCGTCCGCTCATGCCGGCAGGACCAATGCTGCGGGCGGACATTCCACCGAACATAGCTGTATCCAGCTGGCCGTACGCCTGAGAGGCTGCGAACAGGACCAGGAGACAGCACACCGCGATGTGTTGAGCACGGACTTTCACAGAACCTCCAATCATTAATGGTTGGTTGAGGATCAACGCAGGCAGCGCAAGAGACGCCGGGACTCGAAGGAGTGTATCTGCGAGATTATCTAATTCTCCATGGAAAAGCAAGCGAGGGACTCCCTCCTGTTATCTTGCTTTCCTCTATTATCTTTGTATCTTTCCGCTCGAGCGCTGTCTCCCCAACTCCGGAATTTGCCCAATGAAAACACTCAAAGCTCCGCGTCTTCGCCGAGGTGATTGTATCGGGATTGTTTCGCCTGCCAGCGCGCCTTCCACCCAGGAGAAAATCGACAACGGTGTTCGCTATCTCGAGGGGCTTGGGTACCATGTCAAGATCGGCCGGCATGTCATGGACCAACATGGATATCTGGCCGGGCCGGACGAGCACCGGGCACAGGACTTCAACGATATGCTGCGTGACAGGACGGTGAAAGCCATTGTCGCCATCCGCGGAGGATACGGCACGCCCCGGCTGCTCCATTTGATTGATTACGCCGCTGTTCGGCGAAACCCGAAGATCATTGTCGGGTACAGCGACGTCACGGCATTGCAGCTTGCTCTTTATAGAAAGACCGGCCTCGTAACGTTTTCAGGTCCGATGGTGGGTGTTGAAATGTGGGACTCCATAGATTCCTATACAGAGGAACACTTCTGGCGAATGGTCACCTCCCCGGCAACGATCGGCGTCCTGAAGAATCCTGAGGGAGAGCCCATTGGCGTGCACAACCCCGGCAAATCTCGCGGCGTGCTGCTTGGGGGCAACCTTTCCCTCACGATGTCCCTCTTTGCAACACCGTATGCTCCGGCTCTCCGATCGGCAATCCTTGCCCTTGAAGACGTCGACGAGTCGCCGCACCGGGTCGACAGAATGTTCACACAACTCCGTTTGAGCGGTGTCCTCCGCCGCATCGCCGGCCTCATCCTCGGCAGGTTCACGGATTGCGTGCCTACGGATCCCTCGAAGCCCCACCTCACGGTTGATCAGGTGCTGGAAGAAATGCTGCAGACGGTGAAGTGCCCCGTTCTGACCAACATTCAATTCGGCCACATCCCCAGAAAGCTCACGCTCCCCCTTGGCGTGCTGACGGCCGTCGACTCCAGTGCGGGTCGGTTGAACATCCTTGAGGGTGCCGTGCGATAGTACATGCATCCCGCGTATGCACCCGCCGCTCCATTCATTGACTATCCTTCAACTTATCGTTACATTTGAAAGAACTTGAACGTCGTGGCGCGGTTTTTCTCTTGATGAACATTGGCGTTTTCGCTTCCGGACGCGGGTCAAACTTCCAGGCAATTCTCGACGCGATTCATCAGCGCGCGCTCAGTGCACGCGTTTCTCTCCTGCTCAGCAACAAGAGCGACGCCGGTGCCCTTGAGATTGCGCGCGCTCATCACATTCCCGCGATCCATCTGAGTCAGAAACAGTTCCCGGACGAGCCCTTGTTCGCCGCCGCCATGCTGCAGCTGTTGAAGGAACACGACGTTCAGCTTATCGCGCTCGCAGGGTATTTGAAGAAAATCCCGGTGTCTGTCGTACGGGAATACCGAAACCGCATCCTCAATATTCACCCGGCGCTTCTCCCCTCCTTTGGGGGACATGGCATGTACGGGCATTTCGTGCACGAAGCGGTGATTGCTTCAGGCGCGAAACTCAGCGGGGCAACGGTACATCTGGTGGATGAAGAATATGACCGCGGGCCGATCGTGCTCCAAAAAAGCGTTCCCGTTGAACCGGGCGACACACCCGAATCACTCGCTGCCAGGGTTCTTCATGTGGAGCACGAGATTTTCCCACTTGCGTTACAGGCCTTTGTCGACAACCGGGTCATTATCAGAGAAAGATCAGCGTGGATACAATAATCCAGTTCAAAATCTCAACTCCGGATCAAACCAGCGTGGACTCAACCAAGGAAGAACCGGTGCTCCAAGTCCGCAGGGCACTTGTCAGCGTCTCCGATAAACGCGGCATCGTTGAGCTTGCAAAGGCTCTTCGTCACTACAACATCGAAATCATCTCGACCGGCGGTACGTACCAGGCCCTGAAGGACGCGAAAATCGCCGTGCGTTCCGTTTCCGACCTCACGGGTTTTCCCGAAATTCTGGACGGACGCGTAAAAACGCTTCACCCCGTGATCCATGCCGGAATCCTCGCGGCGACAGACAACCCGCTCCATCTGAAGCAGCTGCGCGAACACGACATCGAGCCGATTGACCTCGTTGTTGTCAACCTGTATCCATTCGAACAAACCGTGGCGCGCGATGGTGTAACCCTTGAAGAGGCCATCGAACAGATCGACGTCGGCGGACCGACAATGGTGCGGGCGGCCGCAAAAAATCACCGGCACACGATTGTCGTCGTGAATCCCGACCGCTATCAATCGTTGATCGAAGAGATGGAGAAGAACGGCGGCGGGATAACCTTACAGACGCGGCTGGATCTTGCCCGCGAGGCGTTTCAGCATACGGCGACGTACGACGCCATGATCGCGTCGTACTTCAGCAGCCTGCAATCGACACGGCGTCTTCCGGAAGCGGTCACGATTTCGCTGAAGCAGTCCGATGTCTTGCGCTACGGTGAAAATCCCCACCAGGCTGGCGGATTGTATGGAAAGTTCAACGCGTACTTCAAGAAACTGCACGGCAAAGAGTTGTCCTACAACAATATTCTCGACATCAATGCGGCGTCATTGTTGTGTGCGGAGTTCGACAAACCAACCGCTGTGATTGTAAAACACAATAATCCATGCGGAGTAGGATCCGGCGAGACGCTCCTTGAGGCGTACCGGAAGGCGCTCGCTACAGATCCGAAATCTGCATTCGGCGGCATTGTTGCCGTGAACCGCGCGCTCGATAGTGCCACCGCAGAGGCCATCAATGAGATCTTTACCGAAGTGATTATCGCTCCGAGCTATGACGACGGCGTGCTCGATCTCCTTATGAAGAAAAAGGACCGGCGGCTGATTCATCAGGCCGTTGATCTGCGCGCCGTGAAGTCATTCGATATTCGTGGTGTTACGGGGGGATTGCTGGTGCAGGAACAGGACCAGAACCGTGTGACAAGGGAGAGCCTCCGCACCGTCACAACTCGGAAACCAACCGATGAAGAACTTGAAGCACTCCTGTTCGCCTGGCGTGTCGCGAAGCACGTGAAATCGAACGCGATCGTGTATGCCCGCAAGGACAGGACGCTGGGAATCGGGGCCGGACAAATGTCGAGGGTTGACTCGGCAAAGCTGGCCGTCATGAAGGCGGCAGAGGCGGGTCTTGATTTGGCCGGTTGTTCCGTTGCGTCGGATGCATTCTTCCCCTTCGCGGACGGTTTGCTGGAAGCCGTCCGGGGCGGAGCAACGTCGGTGGTTGAACCGGGTGGATCGGTGCGCGACGAAGAAGTCGTCAAAGCGGCCGATGAGCACAACGTCGCAATGGTCTTTACGGGCGTCAGACACTTCAGACACTAACTCACTTCAACGATAACGTCAGGGCAGACACCTTCTCATGGGTCTCTTTTCACTCTTTTCTGCGGACATCGCCGTCGACCTCGGCACGGCAAATACGGTCATCTGGATGAAGGGCAGGGGCATTGTGCTCAACGAGCCCTCCATCGTCGCGTTCGACCGTAACACGAAGAAGATTATTGCCATCGGTCACGAAGCGCGAGAGATGCTCGGCCGTACTCACCGCGACATCAGAACAATCCGCCCGATGAAGGATGGTGTCATCGCCGACTTTGAAATCGCCGAAGGCATGTTGCGCGAGTTCATCAAGAAGACGAGTGTGGGATGGGTGCCGAGCCGCCGGATTGTGGTCTCCGTTCCCTCCGGCATTACAGAAGTTGAGAAACGCGCCGTGCGCGACGCCGCAGAGCACGCTGGTGCCAAGGAAGTTCACCTCCTCGCCGAGCCGATGGCGTCCGCCATCGGTATCGGTCTGGATGTCGATGCTCCGGTTGGCAACATGGTCGTCGACATCGGCGGCGGAACAACAGAAATCGCCGTTATCGCCCTCTCGGGAATTGTAACGGAAGAGTCGATTCGTGTGGCCGGCGACGAGAAGAACAATTCAATTATTCAGTTCTTCAAGCGCAACCACAATATCCTGATCGGTGAGCGAACGGCGGAGGCAATCAAGTGTGAAGTCGGTTCCGCGATGCCGCTCAAGGAGGAGATCACCATTCAGGTCAAGGGCCGTGATCTCGTGAATGGTGTGCCGAAAACAACGGAGGTAAGCTCGGTTGAAATCCGCGAGGCGCTCAATGAGCCAATCGCACAGATTGTGGAGGCCGTGAAAGTGACTCTCGAACGCACGCCCCCTGAGTTGTCGGCCGATATCCTTGACCGCGGCATCATGCTGACAGGAGGAGGAGCTCTTCTGAAAGGCCTTGACGAGCGCATCCGGCTTGAAACAAACCTCCCCGTGCACGTTGCAGAGGATCCCCTCACGGCGGTGGTGCGCGGGACGGGTCGTGTGCTGGAAGATCTGAGGCACTTTTCAAAAGTACTGATCAAGAGCAAGCGCTACTGAGGTACCGAAGCTCGGCTCGTTGATGGAAACGCGCGGGCCGATGTGCTGCCCGCCCTTTATTCCCCCCTATAGAAAGCCCGACGGACGCCATGCTGAAGCGCGTGTACGACTTCATCATACTGTTCAAGGAATATGCTGTACTCTCCGCGCTCCTCATGATATCCCTGATCCTGATGGCGCTCGGCGACAACACGCAGATACGCCATATTCGGTCCGTCGTCACTGTCGTCTATGGTGTCGTCCAGGACCAGCTTTCCTTCATACCGCGCTATCTGGCTCTCCGAAGCGAGAGCGACATGCTTCGGCGCATGAATATTGATCTTGCTGATGAGGTCAGCCGCCTGCGGGACGCGCGCATCGAAAACAGCAAGCTGCGCAATCTCCTCGGCCTCAGGGAATCCCTCCGCTATCCTCTTATTGCCGGCAAGGTTGTCGGAAAAAACCTGACGCTTCTTCGCAACACCGTTACTCTCAACGTCGGAAGGCTCGACGGAATTCTCCCTCATATGCCGGTCATCAACGAAGGCGGACTCCTCGGCGTTGTCTCCGCCGTGAGTGATCACTATTCCGTTGTCCGCATCGTGTTGAATGCCGACTTCCGGGCAAGCGCAAAAGTTGAACGAAGCCGCGTTGATGGCATCCTCTCGTGGGACGGCGAGACTCTCCTCCTGTCGAACGTTGCAAAGACGCTTGATGTGAAGGTGGGCGATTCACTCGTCACGTCCGATTACAGCAGCACTTACCCCCCGAATATTCGCGTGGGCGTCGTCCGTGAGGTGACACACCAACAGGGTTCCCTTTTTCAGCGTGTCGTTGTCTCCCCGGGCGTCAATTTCGTTACAGCAGAGGATGTCTTTGTCATCTCATATACACCGGATCCCGAGCGGCAGGAGCTTGAACAACCCCCGCCGCAACGATCGCGACGATAACGTGCAGAGGTCCAGTCATGAAGAAACGCACATCACGGCCTGACGCATTGAAGGTTATGAAGTTCGGCGGGTCGTCCGTTGCCAGCCCCGAGCGGGTTCGCGCCGTCACAGACATTGTTCTTGAAGCAGCATCGCGCGATCGTATTCTCGTTATTGTCTCCGCGTTTCAGGGCGTCACCAACCACCTCCTCCAGTGTGCTCAGATCGCCCAACAGGGCGGGCCGGCGTATGAAACCCTGCACCAGCAAATCGCGGCACGACACCGCGATGCAATTGCATCGCTTCTTAAGGGTGACCACCGCAAGAAGACTGCCGCTGCAGTTGAAGCTCTCCTGCAAGAGTTGCACGACGTCCTTCATGGAATTTCCCTTCTTCGCGACTGTCCTCCTCGGGCACTCGATCTTACCGCAAGCTTTGGGGAACGATGCTCGGCGTTGATTACCGGCGCGTATATGAATCAGCACCACACAGCAGCGAGTGTGGATGCACGCGATTTTGTGACGACCGACGATCAGTTTACCCGCGCGACCGTACTCTTTGAACCGACGAACAGAAAATTGCGGACGTACTTTTCACGCCTGTACGCGAGGGAGGGCTCGTCCGTTATCCCGGTTGTCACCGGTTTTGTAGGAAAGACCGAGGACGGCCGGACGACAACGATCGGCCGCAACGGTTCTGACTACACAGCGGCGATTGTCGGCGCCGGTCTCCATGCTTCTCTCATTGAAATATGGACTGATGTCGACGGTATCCTCAGCGCTGATCCGCGCGCCGTGCCGGCTGCCTTCGTGCTTCCACAAATGTCGTACGAAGAAGCGATGGAGATTTCGTACTTCGGCGCAAAAGTCCTCCACCCCGCCACAATTGCGCCTGCGGTTGCCAGGAAGATCCCGATTCTTATCAAGAACACCCTGAACCCGGCAGCGCCGGGGACGCTGATTTCCGAGAAGGTTGACAGCTGGGAGGGTGTCGCAAAGGGGATCGCATCGGTTGATGATATAGCGTTGCTGACATTGCGCGGCCTGAACATGGTCGGCGTACCTGGAACGGCCGAGCGGCTCTTTCGAGCGCTTGCATCCCACCACGTCAATGTCATCCTCATATCGCAGGCATCGTCCGAGCACACGATTTGCTTTGCCGTGAGCACGTCCGATCTGGCCGCTGCCCGTCGCGCTGTGCGGGAGGAATTCCGCTACGAGCTCCAAAGTTCCCTGACCTCTCTTGACGAACGGGCCAGTCAGAGCATTGTCGCCATCGTCGGTGACGGGATGAGCGGAACCCCGGGCGTTTCAGGAAAAGTCTTTCAGGCGCTCGGCCGCAACAGTGTCAACGTCTCTGCGATTGCACAGGGAGCGTCCGAGCGGAACATCTCGTTCGTCATCGACTCCAGCCAGAAGACCCGCGCGCTCAATGTTGTGCACGAGGCCTTTTTCGAAAAGACGAAACATCTTGCCGTCATTCTGGTCGGCGTGGGAAATATCGGCTCGACGCTTCTCCGCCAGTTACATCAACAGCAGGCATTTCTTGCGTCGCGCGGTTTTGACATCAAGGTATGCGGCATCTCCAACAGCAGGCGTGTCATCCTCCAATCTGAAGGTATCGATCTTACCAAGTGGCGTGAGAAACTCGGTCAGTCGCGCCGCTCTATGCATCCCCGCGAACTGGCGGGTCACATCGCACACCTTGGTTTCACAAATGCCGTGCTTGTCGACTGCACCGCCAGTTCCGAAATCGTCGATGCATACCCCGAATTCGTGAACGCGAACCTCCACATCGTCACGCCGAACAAGAAGGCCAACGTTCTCCCATGGAAGCGCTACAGCGCACTGCTCGACCTGATGAACGCCCGGCAGAAGTACTTCCTCTACGAAACGAATGTCGGGGCCGGATTACCTGTGATTTCAACCCTGAGCGATCTCATCGCCAGTGGTGATGAGATCATCAAGGTTGAGGGTGTTTTCTCGGGCACCTTGAGCTATCTCTTCAATCATTTCGATGGAAGCAAGCCCTTCAGCGCTTTTGTGCGGGAAGCGCACGCACTTGGATTTACCGAGCCCGATCCGCGCGACGACCTCTCGGGAGAAGATGTGGCCCGCAAGCTCCTTATTCTGGCGCGTCACCTCGGATTGAAGCTGGATCTGAGCGATGTTCAGGCAGAGAATCTTATCGACCCGTCGCTTCGGCGGGGAGAGTTTGCCGAGAGCTTCTACTCGCGGTTCAGCAAATTCGATCCCCTTGTGCAAACCCGATTCCAGAAGGCGAAGAGGCATCACGCCGTTCTCCGCTATGTCGGGACACTTCAGGGCGAATCGGCCAAAGCCGGCCTTGTTGAAATCCCGGTTCAGCATCCCTTCGCCGGAACCCGCGGAAGCGACAATATCATTGCCATCACCACACAGCGATACAACCAAACCCCGCTTGTCGTCCAGGGACCGGGAGCGGGGGCTGACGTAACCGCCATGGGGGTGTTCTCCGACATCCTCAAGCTTCTTCACTATCTTCCGTACTGATCCGGGCGAACTCCAGAGTCGTTGAACCTATGACTGAGCGTACTGTCAAATCATTCGCACCAGCGACCATCTCGAACCTGGGACCAGGATTTGATGTTCTGGGTGTAGCCATTCATTCGCCTGGCGATGCTGTCATCGCGAAACGACGGCGTGAGCCGGGACTCCTTTTCCGCCTGCAAACCAAACAAACGCAGGTGCCCGACGACGCCCGGAAGAATGTTGCAGCATTTGTTGCACGGTTGATCCTTGGAGAGCTGAGGCCGCCGTTCGGGATCGAATTGGAATTGCAGAAATCGATGCCGATCGGATCGGGACTTGGAAGTTCTGCTGCAAGCGGCGTTGCAGCCGCAATCGCTGTGAATGCTCTTTTGCCAAAGCCGCTTGCCAGACGCGATCTGCTTGGCTTCGTTCTCGAGGGGGAGCGGTTCGCCTGTGGCGCCGTCCACGCCGACAATGTTGCTCCATCGTTACTCGGAGGGGCACGGTTGATACGGAGCTATGCACCTCTCGATGTTATTCGCGTGCCGGTGCATCAGTCGCTGGTCTGGGTGGTTGTTCATCCACATCTCGTTGTTCTCACAAAGAAGGCGCGTGCGCTTTTACCCCATCGTGTACCGCTCAAGTCGGCCGTGCGTCAATCGGGAAATGTTGCAGGGCTTGTCCTGGGACTCACCATGGGGAATAAAGACGTGCTGAGGCGATCAGTTGAAGATGTGATTGTGGAGCCTGTCCGGGCGAAAATGCTTCCGGGATTTCCGGAGGTCAAGAACGCCGCGCTCCGCGCAGGGGCGCTGGGTTGCTCCATTTCGGGTTCCGGCCCGTCGGTGTTCGCAATTGCTTCCTCGCTGCTACAGGCGAAGAGGATCAGCCGGGCAATGACCAGGGCATTCGGGCAAGCTGCCGGTGTGGCATGTGATGTGTTTGTTTCCCGCACCAACGATGAAGGGGCAAGGATTGTGTGGAGGAGGGGTTCATGATGTTTCGTTCTGTTCGCGGTGACAGCCCCAATGTGCAATTTCGTGAGGCCCTCTTCCGGGGACTTGCTCCCGACGGAAGCCTCTACGTGCCGGCGACAATTCCTCCGTTACCGGAAACGGTGAGCCGTCCGGCCTCATCGCCGCAATTACCTGATGTCGCCGCTGAGGTTATTGCCGCGTATGTTGACGACATTCCTCCCGCAGATCTGCACGCCATCGCGCTGGATGCTTTTTCGTTTCCCATCCCCCTGGTGAAGCTTGACGGCAACGTTTATCTTCTTGAGCTGTTCCACGGTCCGACGCTTGCATTCAAGGATGTCGGCGCCCGGTTCATGGCCAGAGCGCTTTCCTACTTTTTGAGAGCCCGGGAACAGAAGCTCACCATTGCCGTCGCAACGTCCGGTGATACGGGAAGCGCGGTTGCTCATGGTTTTTACAATGTTCCCAATATCTCCGTCTATGTTTTCTATCCCTCAGGGAAGATCAGTCCGCTGCAAGAACGACAAATGACGACGCTGGGCGGGAACATTCACGCGATCGAGGTTGACGGGACGTTCGATAATTGTCAGGACCTTGTGAAGCAGGCGTTAACAGACCGCGATGTGGTTCACGCGCGCAACCTGACAACCGCGAATTCCATCAACCTTGGCCGGCTCATCCCGCAAATCACGTACTACGTCTGGGCCGGATTGCTTCATCGTAAACTTGCCGGGCGCGGTGGTGATGTCGCGCCGATGTTCGTTGTCCCGAGCGGGAATTTCGGCAACCTCACAGCCGCCGTGTATGCAAAACACATGGGTTCTGTGATCTCATCGTTCATATCGGCTTCGAATGCCAACGATGTTGTACCGGAGTATTTTCGAACCGGCGTGTTTCGCCCCCGCCCATCACTGCAAACGTACTCGAACGCCATGGATGTCGGCAATCCAAGCAATTTTGCTCGACTCGAATCGCTCTATCGCGACAATCCGCTCCAGATGAAGCGGGATATTGCGGCCGTGAGCGTGTCCGATGCGGAGACGATCGACGAAATGCGCCGCACATACGAGCGCACAGGATATGTTCTTGATCCTCATACGGCGGTTGGTGTAGCAGCGGCGCGTGGCGCAGCTGCCAGCGCGCCGGCCCCCGGTACCACCATCGTGGCCGCGACAGCCCATCCCGGGAAGTTTCCCGAGGTCGTTGGCCGGGCGCTTGGAACAACGGCTCCGCTTCCCGACCAGCTTCGCCTGGCCATGGAGCGGCCGAAACAAAGCATCCGTCTTGCAGCCGCGTATGCAGAGGTGAGGGATCTTTTCCTTTCGTAGTTCTCCTCACATCGGTTACGTTGCTTCTCGGTCGGATTCTCGATAATTTTTTCGCGAGACTCATTGTATGTCATCGATGGAACATTATATTCGCTCCACCCTCGTCGCTCTCGGGCTGCTCCTGCTGCAAACCACCTTTCTCCCCTTTCTATCGGTCGGCAGCTATCTTCCGGATATCTTCCTCATCTGGATTGTCTACATCGCTATATCCCGCGGCCAGGTGGAGGCGACCATCACCGGATTTGTCGCCGGACTGATGCAGGATGCCGTCACCATCCAGCTCTTCGGGCTCATGGCGTTAACGAAAACCATCGCTGGATTCATCGCCGGCTACTTCTACAATGACAACATCACGGCCCAGACGCTAGGATCATATCGGTTTGTTCTCATTGTTCTGCTGGCTTCGTTCGTGCACAATATTTTCTTCTTCGGAATTTTTCTTCAGGGCATCCAGGATTCGGTCTTCCTGACCATGATCGAATTCAGTATTGCCTCGAGCCTTTATACCGGCGTTTTGGCGTTACTTCCAATGTTCACGTTTGTCCGAAAATATCGTTTCTCGCAATCTCTATGATTCACGACGAAGCTTTTGGATCGCACGATCGACGAAGGACGCTGACGATTGCCGTGCTGGTGATCTTTGCGGTCCTCATG
>Ga0233425_10002138_pt1 | contig 40198 bp, 37 predicted proteins | sample Watercolumn_Towu_2_FD_181712 | JGI IMG/M metagenome (GOLD analysis project Ga0233425, IMG submission 181712) | Freshwater microbial communities from Lake Towuti, South Sulawesi, Indonesia - Watercolumn_Towuti2014_140_MG | ecosystem: Environmental > Aquatic > Freshwater > Lake | place...
GGCGTCGTCGTGCGCGCCCGAGACGAACCAGGCCTCGAACGCGCTCGGCGGCAGGTAGACGCCACGGTCCAGCATGGCGTGGAAGAACGCGGCGTACCGCCACGACTCCTGGGTCCGCGCCTCGTCGTAGTCGCGCGGCCGGTCGGCGGTGAAGAACACGGAGAACAGGTTGCCCGCCGTCGCCAGGCTGTGGGCCACCCCCTCCGCGGCCAGCGCCTCGGACACGAGCGACCCGACGCGGGCGGCCGTGGCGTCGAGGTGGGCGTAGAGCTCGGGCGTGCAGTGCTGCAGCGTCGTGAGGCCGCAGGCCGCGGCGACCGGGTTACCCGCGAGCGTGCCCGCCTGGTAGACCGGGCCGGCCGGCGCGAGGTAGGCCATGACGTCGGCCCGGCCGCCGAAGGCTGCCGCCGGCAGCCCGCCGCCCATGACCTTGCCGAACGTGACGAGGTCGGGGCTCCACGACGAGTCGGCGCGGCCCTCGAGCTCGAGCCACCCGCCTCGCGCGACGCGGAAGCCGGTCATGACCTCGTCGACCACGAGCAGCGCGCCGTGCTCGTGCGCGATGCGGGCCAGCGCGGCGTTGAAGCCGGGCTCGGGCGCGACGACGCCCATGTTGGCCGCCGCCGCCTCGGTGATGACCACCGCGATGTCGGAGCCGTGGGCGGCGAACGCGGCCTCGACGGCGGCGACGTCGTTGTAGGGGAGAACGATCGTCTCGTGGGCCTGCGCGCCGGTGACGCCGGGAGTGTCCGGCAGGGCGAAGGTGGCGATGCCGGAGCCCGCGGCCGCCAGCAGCGAGTCGACGTGGCCGTGGTAGCAGCCGGCGAACTTCACGACCTTCGAGCGGCCGGTGAACCCGCGCGCCAGGCGGATGGCCGACATCGTCGCCTCGGTGCCGCTGCTGACCAGGCGCACCTGGTCGACGGCGTCGACGCGCGACACGATCTCCTCGGCGAGCAGTACCTCGCCCTCGCCGGGCGTGCCGAACGAGAAGCCGCGGGTCGCGGCCTGCTGCACGGCCTCGACGACGGCGGGGTGCGCGTGGCCGAGGACCATCGGGCCCCACGAGCACACCAGGTCGAGGTACTCGCGCCCGTCGACGTCGGTGATGAACGGGCCGCGCCCGCTCGCCATGAACCGCGGGGTGCCGCCGACGGCGCGGAACGCGCGCACCGGCGAGTTGACCCCGCCCGGCGTGACGGCGCGGCCGCGGTCGAACAGCTCCCGCGATCGGGGGGCGAGGTCGTCGTAGGTCACACGCGTCCTTCCGCGATCCAGCGGGCCGCCTCGGCGGCCCAGTAGGTCAGCACGATGTCGGCGCCCGCGCGGTGGATCGACAGCAGCGACTCCACGACCGCGCGGTCGCGGTCGATCCAGCCGCGCTCGGCGGCAGCCTCCACCATCGCGTACTCGCCGCTCACCTGGTACGCGGCCACGGGCACGTCGACGACGTCGGCCACCTCGCGCAGCACGTCGAGGTAGAGGCCCGCGGGCTTCACCATGACGAGGTCGGCGCCCTCCTCGACGTCGAGGCGCACCTCGCGCAGCGACTCGCGGCGGTTGGCGGAGTCCTGCTGGTAGGTGCGGCGGTCGCCCTGCAGCTGGGAGTCGACGGCCTCGCGGAACGGGCCGTAGAGCGCGGACGCGTACTTCGCGGCGTAGGCCAGCACGATGGTGGCGTCGTGGCCGGTGTCGTCGAGCGCCTGGCGCACGACGCCGACCTGGCCGTCCATCATCCCGCTGGTGCCGACGACGTCGGCGCCCGCCTCAGCGAGCGCGATGCCCATGGCGGCGTAGCGCTGCAGCGTGGCGTCGTTGTCGACGGCGCCGTGCTCGTCGAGCACGCCGCAGTGGCCGTGGTCGGTGAACTCGTCGAGGCACAGGTCGGCCATGACGACGAGGCCGTCGCCGACCTCCGCCTTCACGTCGGCGATGGCGGCGTTGAGGATGCCGTCGGGGTCGGTGGCCGCGCTGCCCTCGGCGTCGCGCACCTCGGGCACGGCGAAGAGCATGACGCCGCCGAGGCCGAGGTAGGCCGCCTCCGCCGCGGCGGCGCGCAGCGACTCGCGCGAGTGCTGCACGACGCCGGGCAGCGACGTGATGGGTGCGGGGTCCGAGAGCCCCTCGCGGACGAACAGCGGCAGCACGAGACCGGCCGGATGGAGCCGGGTCTCGGCCACGAGCCGGCGCAGCGCCGGGGTGCGGCGCAGCCGGCGCGGACGCTCGACCGGGAACGACACGTCAGGTCGCCTTGCGGCGCGCTGCCCCACGGCGCTTGCTCGGACGCCAGACCTGCTCGCCGGCCTCGGCGGCGGCCAGGCGCAGCGCGTCGCCGTGGGCCGCGAGGGCCTCGGCGAGCGCGGCGACCGACGGCGTCTCAGCGAGGACGTCGACGCGCAGGCCGTGCTCCTCCGCGGTCTTGGCCGTGGCCGGGCCGATGCAGGCGACGACGGTGGTGGCGTGCGGCTTGCCCGCGATGCCGACGAGGTTGCGGACCGTGCTCGACGACGTGAACAGCACGGCGTCGAAGCCGCCCGTCTTGATCGCCTCGCGGGTCTCGGCGGGCGGCGGTGCCGCGCGCACGGTGCGGTAGGCCGTGACGTCCTCGATCTCCCAGCCGAGCTCGACGAGGCCCGCGACGAGGGTGTCGGTGGCGATGTCGGCGCGCGGCAGGAAGACGCGGTTGATCGGGTCGAAGACCGGGTCGAACTCCGGGAAGTCCTCGAGGAGGCCGGCGCTGCTCTGCTCGCCGCTCGGGACGAGGTCGGGGCGGACGCCGAAGGCCACGAGCGCCGAGGCGGTCTGGTCGCCGACGGCGGCGACCTTGAGGCCGGCGAACGCGCGGGCGTCGAGGCCGTACTCCTCGAACTTCTCGCGGACGGCCTTCACGGCGTTGGCGCTGGTGAACACGACCCACTGGAAGCGGCCGGACACCAGGCCGGTGATCGCGCGCTCCATCTGCTGCGGGGTGCGGGGCGGCTCGACCGAGATGGTCGGGACCTCGACGCCGACGGCGCCGTAGCGGGCGAGCTGGTCGGAGAGCGCGCCGGCCTGCTCCTTGGTGCGCGGCACCAGGACGCGCCAGCCGAACAGCGGCTTGGTCTCGAACCACGACAGCTTCTCGCGCTGCGCGACGACCTCGCCGACGACGACGAGGCCGGGGCCCGCCTGCTTCGCGGCCTTCACCGCGGCAGGGAGGTCGGCGAGCGTCGAGGTGATCGTGCGCTGCTCGACGGTGGTGCCGCCGCGGGTGATCGCGACCGGCGTCGACTCGGCGCGGCCGCCCTGTACGAGCGCGCGCGACACCTCGACGGCGCGGTCGGCGCCGTTGACGACGACGACGGTGATGCGCGGGTCGGAGTGCGCGGTCCAGTCGACGGCGGGGTCGTCGGCGTCGACGACGTGGACCTCGCGGGCCTTGCCGCCGAGCAGTCCGATGCCGGCGTAGGCCGGGATGCCGGTGAGCGTGGAGACGCCGGGGGCGACGTCGAACGCGAGCTTGGCCTTGGTGAGCGCCGCGGCCTCGGTGAGCAGCGAGCCGTCGAGCAGCGGGTCGCCGGAGAACAGGCGCACCACCGAGCGGCCGGCCTTGGCGGCGTCGCCCACGACCTTCGCGCGGGCGGCGTGGCCGAGCGGCAGGCCGTCCTCGTCGAGGGCCGCGACGACCTCGGCCTCCGGGCTGGCGAGCGTGCGCGCCAGGTCGACGACGTCGGCGTCGGCGACCACGAGGTCGGCCTCGCGCAGCAGCGCGGCGGCGCGCAGCGTCAGGAGGTCGGGGTCGCCGGGTCCGACCGCCACGAGGGCGACGGCGCCGATCGGCTTCTTCTTGGCGCGGGCTGCGGTGGGGCTCATGGTGCGATTCCGTTCGACGGCACGGAGAGGAGACCGGGGGCGCCGGCGGCGAGGAGGGCGGTCGCGAGATCGCGACCCACCCGCTCGGCGTCGGCGGCCGGTCCCGAGGCGGAGTCGAGCACCCGGGCGCGGCCGTCGTCGCTGACGACCGATCCGGTGAGGTGCACGACGGGGGCGCCGTCCTCGGAGGTGACGGTCGCGTGGGCGCCCACAGGCGCCGAGCAGCCGGCCTCGAGGGCGGCGAGGAGCGCGCGCTCCGCCACGACGGCGGCGCGCGAGGCGTCGTCGTCGAGCAGGCGGAGCGCGTCGAGCAGCGCGGCGTCGTCCTCGACGTCGCGGCACTCGACAGCCAGCGCGCCCTGACCGGGCGCGGGCAGCATCTGGTCGGGCTCGAGCACCTCGGTCACCGCATCGAGGCGGCCGAGGCGGGCGAGGCCCGCACGGGCGAGGACGACGGCGTCGAGCTCGCCCTCGGAGACCTTGCGCAACCGGGTGTCGACGTTGCCGCGCACCGGCACGACGTCGAGGTCCGGACGCAGGGCGCGCAGCTGGGCGGCCCGCCGCGGCGAGCCGGTGCCGACACGGGCGCCGGCGGGGAGGTCGGCGAGCGCGGCGCCGTCGCGGGCGCACAGCACGTCGCGGACGTCCTCGCGGGCCGGGACGGCGGCCAGGCGCAGGCCGGGCGCCGGCGTGGTCGGCAGGTCCTTGAGCGAGTGGACGGCGACGTCGGCCTCGCCGCGCAGCAGCGCCTCGCGGACGGCGACGACGAACACGCCGGTGCCACCGAGCTGGGCCAGCGGCGTGCGCTGGTCGGCGTCGCCCTGGGTGCGCACCTCGACGAGCTCGACGTCGCGGTCGAGGTGCTCGCGCAGGGCGTCGGCGACGAGACCGGACTGGGTGCGGGCGAGGAGGCTGCCGCGGGTCGCGACGCGGACGGCGCTCACTCGAGGCCCCCGAGGACGTCGTCGAAGGAGGCGTCGCCGCCCTCTCGGATGGCGGGGGACGCCGAGCCGCCGACCGACTCGATCGCCTCGGGCTCGAGGTCGAAGAGGCGGTGGAGCGTGGTGGCGTAGCGCTCGCCGTCGGGGTCGGCCGCGAGCTCCTTCATCCGCACGGTCGGCGTGTGCAGCAGCGACGAGACCGTGCGGCGCATCGCGCGCGCGACCTCCTCGACCGCCTGCTCGTCGAGGCCGGGGAGGCGCAGCCGCAGCCGCTGGATCTCCGCCTCGACCACGCGCTCGGCGTGGCTGCGCAGCGACACAACGATGGGCTCGACGCGCTGCGCCGCGATCGACGCGATGTGCGCGCGGACCTCGTCGGCCACGATCGCGCGGGCGAGGTCGACGTCGCGCTCGGAGGCGTGGGCGTCGGGCCGCTCGGAGAGCTGGGCGAGGTCGATGCGCGTGACGCCGGGGAGCTCGGCGACCGACTCCTCGGTGTCGTGGGGCAGCGCGAGGTCGACGATGACGAGGGGCTTGGTGCTGCCCTGGCGCGCGGCCTCGACCTCGGCCCGCGTGAGCACGAGGCCCGTGGATCCCGTGCAGGACACCAGGATGTCGGCGTCGGCCAGCTCGTCGACCACCGAGTGCAGGTGGATCGCGCGGCCGCCGGTGCTGGTGGCGAGGTGGGCACCCCGCTCGAAGGTGCGGTTGGCGACGACGATCTCGCCGACGCCGGCGCGGACCAGGTGCGCGGCGGCGAGCCCGCTCATCGCACCCGCGCCGACGACCAGCGCGCGGGAGCCGGCGATGCCGCCCGGCAGGACGTCGTCGGCGATGCCGAGCGCGACGGAGACGACCGAGGCGCCGGCGCGGTCGATGCCGGTGTCGGCGTGGACGCGCTTGCCGACGCGCAGCGCCGCCTGGGCGAGGTCGTTGATGGCCCGGCCGGCCGTCGCCTGCTCCTGCGCGGAGCGCAGCGCGGAGCGCACCTGGCCGAGGATCTGCTGCTCGCCGACGACCATGGAGTCGAGGCCCGCGGCCACCTCGAACAGGTGCTGCACAGCACGGTCCTCGTAGCGGACGTACAGGTGCGGCGTGAGCTCGTCGCGGCTGACGCCGGTGGCCTTCGACAGGGTCTCGGTGACGTCGAGGACGCCGCCGTGGAACTTGCTGACCTCGGCGTAGACCTCGACCCGGTTGCAGGTGGAGAGCACCATCGACTCGGCGACGTGGGGCGAGGCGAGCAGCTCGACGGACACGCGCTCGGCGGCGCCGTCGACGAGGGCGACGCGGTCGAGCAGCGGCACGGGCGCGGTGCGGTGGCTGACGCCCACGACGAGGAGGGTCATGCGCCCACCTCCGTGCGGCCGGAGCGGCGCTGCTCGTGGAACGCGAGGATCTGCAGCTCGGTCGCGAGGTCGACCTTGCGGACGCCGACGGTGTCGGGCGTGGTGAGCACGACCGGCGCGAAGTTGAGGATGCTCGTGACGCCGGCGCTGACCAGCCGGTCGCACACGGACTGGGCCGCGCCCGCCGGCGTGGCGATGACGCCGATGGCCGCGCCGCCCTCGGCGACGACATCCTCGAGGTCCTGCAGCGGGCGCACGGCGATCGGGGTGCCGTTGGGGCCGGCGTTGATCTGCTCGCCGACACGCGAGGGGTCGGCGTCGACGAGGCCGACGACGCGGAAACCGCGCGAGGCGAAGCCGCCGTAGTTGGCGAGCGCGTGCCCGAGGTTGCCGACGCCGACGATGACGACGGGCCAGTCCTGGGTCAGGCCGAGCTCGCGGGCGATCTGGTAGACGAGGTACTCGGTGTCGTAGCCGACGCCGCGCGTGCCGTAGGAGCCGAGGTGGCTGAGGTCCTTGCGCAGCTTCGCGCTCGTGACGCCGGCGGCCGCGGCGAGCTCCTCGCTGGAGACCGTGGCGACGCCGCGCTCGACGAGGTGGGTGAGCACGCGGTGGTAGACCGGGAGGCGGGCGACCGTGGCGTCCGGGATGCCGCGGCGCGACGTCTCGTTCGCGCGTGGGAGCGGCACCGGTTCACCCCGAAGGTCGGTCAGGCGCCTCCTGCCGGGCCGGCTTGACTGCCGGTCGTCTCAGCCCGGAGGACCTCCGTCAGGGTAGGTACTCGTGAACGAGCGCACAAAGTTGCGAGCGGCCGCCGTTTCAGCATACGGACGGGTTGATCTGTGACCTGGGTCACCCGTTCCGACCCCCGGTGACAAGAAGATGATCTTGCTCGCGGCTCTGACCTGGGCAGATGTCCGTTCGGGTCCGAGCGATACCGCTTGCATGGACCGACGTGCGGAGATCCACGCGACGCCCGCGGAACCAGAGCGACCGCCCCACGGACACCCCAGCCCGGTTCACGCAGATCGACCCGTTGGGGGTCGATCCGCGTCGCAGAGAGCGCGATCCGACCCCCGACCGCACGCCCGACAGACCGGCCCGACCCGACGCCGCGGCGGAGCGGAGCTTGCCGGAGCGGAGACCGCCCGTCTGCTCGCCCCGCCGGCGAAGCCGGCGCCCCTTCGTCCGCCCGGAGGCCCGAAGGCTCGGGCCGGTGCGCAGCGAGGACCGGGCCGCACGGGCCGACGGCGAGCGCCAGCGAGCGGGGCGGACGACCGGGGCGAGCGGTGCCCCGACGCCCGCCGACGGAGGAGGCGGGCTTGGAGGGGCCGGGACTACGCCCTGGCTGCGGCTCGCTCGGCCCGCGCTGCGCGCTTCTCCTCGAAGCGGGTGGCGGCGGCGTCGAGGCCGGCCATGAACATGGCCAGCTGCTCGCGGGCCTTCTCGCCCTCGGGGCCGAGGTCGTCGCGCTCGAAGACCCGCCACGCGCGCAGCACCGGCGAGAGCACCTCGTCGTGGTGGATGCGCAGGTCGTAGATGCCGGCCATGGCGATCTGCACCGAGCGGCGGGTGAAGCCCTCCACCTCGTTGCCGGGCATCTGGAAGTTCTCGACGACGTCGAGCACGGCCTGCATGGCGGCGTCGGGGTGCAGGTCGAACGCGGCGTTCAACGTGTTGCGGTACATGAGCATGTGGAGGTTCTCGTCCGCGGCGATGCGGGCCAGCAGGCGGTCGAGGCCCGGCTCGCCGGCGTACTTGCCGGAGTTGCGGTGCGAGATGCGGGTCGCGAGCTCCTGGAAGGAGACGTAGGCGATGGTCGAGAGCACGTGGCCCTCGGCCTGGCCGACGAAGCCGCGGCTCATGTGGTCCATCCGCTCGCGCTCGAGCTGGACGGGGTCGACCGCTCGGGTCACCAGCATGTAGTCGCGCATCGCGATCGCGTGGCGGCCCTCCTCCGCGGTCCACCGGTGCAGCCAGGTGCCCCAGGCGCTGTCGCGGCCGACGGTGTCGGAGATGGCGCGGTGGTAGCTCGGGAGGTTGTCCTCGGTGAGCAGGTTGACCACGAGCGCGGTGCGGGCGGGACCGTCGACGGGCGACTGCTCGAGGTCCCAGGGCTCGCCCTCGTAGATGCCGTCGAAGTTGGTGCCCTCGGTCCACGGCACGTACTCGTGCGGGAACCACTCCTTGGCCATCGTCAGGTGGCGCTCGAGCTCGACGCCGACTACCGGTTCGAGCTCGCGCACGAGGACGTCGTTGGGGGCGATCTCGTCGAGGACCGTCATGGCGTCTCCTCCGGCAGTCCGGCTGGGCCGATGGTTACGGAACCGTAGGTAGGCGAGCCTACCCTCCCGGCCCGTCGGGCTCGACCCTTCCCCGCACGCGGTCAGACGAACAGCGTGCTGCCCCAGTACTCGCCGTCGCCCGGGCCCGGCGGGACGGCGAACAGCGCCGAGCCGACGTGCACGAGGTACTCGTTGAGCGCGTCGTCGGAGGCGAGGCGCTTCTGGACGGCGACGAACGCGGTGCGCGGATCGCGCTGGAAGGCGAGGAAGAACAGGCCTGCGTCGAGGCGGCCGAGGCTGTCGGCGCCGTCGACGTAGCTGAACCCGCGGCGCAGCATCCGGACGCCGCCGTTCGACTGCGGGTGGGCAAGGCGCACGTGCGACGTCGGCGGCAGCTGGTCGAGGACCGGCGCCGTCATCTCGGTGCCGCCGGAGAGCGGCGCGCCCTCGCGCTTGTCGCGGCCGATGATCTCCTCCTGGGCCTTCAGCGACGTGCGGTCCCAGGTCTCGATGGTCATCCGGATCTTGCGGGCGACGAGGTAGGTGCCGCCGGCCATCCATTCGGCACCGTCGGACCCCTGCGCCCAGAGGTGCGTGTCGAGCTCCGCGGTCTCCTCGGCGCGCAGGTTCGAGGTGCCGTCCTTGAAGCCGAACAGGTTGCGGGGCGTGGCCTGCGAGTCGGACGTGGACGACGTCCGGCCGAAGCCGAGCTGCGCCCAGCGCACCCGCACGACGCCCATGCCCATCCGGACGAGGTTGCGGACGGCGTGGACGGCGACCTGCGGGTCGTCGGCGCAGGCCTGGACGCAGAGGTCGCCGCCGCTCCAGGCCTCCTCGAGCCGGTCGCCGGCGAAGCCGGGCAGGTCCTCGAGGGCCTCGGGGCGCTTGGCCGCGAGGCCGAAGCGGTCGCGCCGGTCGGCGTCGACGAACAGCGTCGGGCCGACGCCGAAGGTCAGCGTGAGCCGGGCCGGCGAGAGCCCGAGCGCCTCGCCGGTGTCGTCGGGCGGCGCGTCCGGCAGCCCGTCGACGGGGCCGACCGGGCCGGCGCCCTCGCCGCGCGTCATCCGCTCGGCGGCGAGGGTCCAGCGGCGCAGCAGCCGCTCGAGCTCGTCTCGGTCGTCGGTGATGACGTCGAAGGCCACGAAGTGCAGCCGGTCCTGCGCGGGCGTGGTGATGCCGGCCTGGTGCGGGCCGCGGAACGGCACGACGTCGGCGGCCGCCTCGGGCTCGGCGGCCGTCGCCGACCGCTCCACGAGGACCGTGGCCGCGCTCGCCCCGACCGCGACCGCGCCGAACGACGCGAGCAGCCGGCGGCGGGAGAGCTCGACCTTGCTCACCCGTTCACCACCGTGGCCGTCAGGGTCGACAGCGGCTCGGCGAGGGCGTCGACGGCGTCGGCGAGGTCGCGCACCTGCGCCGTCGTGAGGTCGTCGTAGAGCACGAAGCCGTCGCCCTTGTGCAGCGCGTCGAGCCGCTCCTGCAGCGAGGCGAACCGCGACTCGAGCGTCGTCGCGAGCTCGGGGTCGGCGTCCTTCAGCGCCGGCGCGAGGGCGTCGTACGCGGCACGGGCGCCGTCGACGTTGGCCTGGAAGTCCCAGAGGTCCGTGCGGGAGTAGCGCTCCTCCTCGCCGGTCACCTTGCCGGTGGCCACCTCCTCCATGAGGGCGGTGGCGCCGTTGCCGATGAGGCTCGGGCTGAGCTCGATCGAGGGGATGCGGCTGACGAGGTCCTGGGTGTCGGCGAGCAGCTGGTCGGCGATCGCCGTGGTGCCGTCGAGGCTCTTGTCGACCCAGAGCGCCTTCTCGAGCCGGTGCCAGCCGGTCCACTCGGTGCCCGGCTCGACGCCGTCCTCGCGCGCGTCGAGGGAGTAGTCGAGGTCGGCGAAGGACTCGACGACGGGCTCGATCCGCTCCCAGTGCGTGCGCACCTGCGGGTAGAGCGCCTTGGCCTGGGCGATGTCGCCGTCCTTCACCGCCGCGACGAACTCCTGCGTGCCGGCGAGCAGCGCAGCGGTCTCGTCGGCGACGAACGCGCGGTAGTCCTCCACCGCCTGGGCCAGCGACGGCTTCGCGGCCGCGCTCGTGGCGCCCGACGCCGTCACGGTGATGTCGGTGCTGATGCCGTCGACGCCGTCGCTCGGGCGGCAGGTGGTCTTCGCCTTGCCGGCGGCGAGCTCGACGACGAGCTCGCGGGTGACGCCGGGGCCGACGTTCTCGACCTCGCTGAGGATCGTGGTGCCGTCGGCGGCGTAGACGTAGAACTCGGCCACCTGCGAGCCGGTGTTCTGCACCGCGAAGGTGACGACGCCGGCGGGGACGCTGGTGGCGGTGAGCTCGCAGGTGCCGTCGCCGGCGGTCACGCCTACGCGCGCGCCGGTGGCCGTGGAGTCGGCGGAGGTGCAGGCGGAGGCGCCGAGGGCGGCGGCGAGCAGGACGGCGGGCAGCGCAAGAGCGCGGGCAGGACGGAGCACAGGGACCTACAGACCGGGAGAGTTAGGTAAGCCTTACTTAGGTGACCCTAACAGAGCCCGACCCCCTCCCGACCACCCCTCCCAGCCGGCCCTCCCCGTTCACGCTGAAGGTGCCCCTGCCCTCCGTATTCGCGTCAGAACGTCCCCCAGCTGTCCACAGCCGACGTGCCTGGGGACAGCTGGGGGCGCTCTCGACGCGGATAGCGCAGGCAGGGGCACCTTCAGCGCGAAACCCCCGGACGCGGGGTCCGGGGGGTCAGGAGGCGAGCGCAGCGCGGAGGCGGGCCGGGTCGACGCGCCAGAAGTCGTGCTGGACGCCGTCGACGAGGGTGACCGGGATCTGCTCCCAGTACAGGTCGGCGAGCTCGGGGTCGTCGAGGATCGAGAGCTCCTCGAACGACTCGCCGGTCTCGGCGCAGACCGCCTCGATGACGCGCCGGGCGTCCTCGCACAGATGGCAGTCGGGCTTGCCCACCAGCGTGATGCGCGGGGCGGTCACGCCGTCTCCTCGCGCCCATGGCGCCTCGACAGCGCGCGGAGAGGGAGGCTCACGCCTTCTCCTCGCGCAGGCGGCCCTTGGCCAGCTTGCCGGTCGAGGTATGCGGCAGGGTGTCGACGATCTCGACGACGGTGGGGCACTTGAACCGAGCCAGGCGCTGCTTGCACAGCTCGCGGATGTCGTCGGCGGTGAGCCCGCTCCCCTCGATGGGCTGCACGTACGCCGCGACCGTCTCGCCGGTGCCCTCGTGCGGGATGCCGATGACGGCGACCTCGGCGACGGCGGGGTGCGACGCGATCACCGTCTCGATCTCGTACGGGTAGACGTTGAAGCCGCTCACGAGCACGAGGTCGCGACGCCGGTCGACGAGGTGCAGGTCGCCGTCCTCGTCCATGACGGCGACGTCGCCGGTGGCGTACCAGCCGTCGGCGTCCGGGCCGTCGGCGCCGTCGGGCCAGTAGCCGGAGAACAGGTTCGCGCCGCGCACCCAGATCTCGCCCGGGTCCTCGGGGTCGGCGTCCTCGCCGGACTCGTCGACGAGGCGCACCTCGACGCCGGGAAGGGGCGCGCCGACGCAGCCGGGCTTGGCACGGCGTCCGACCATCGTGGAGCTGACGACGGGAGAGGCCTCGGTGAGGCCGTAGCCCTCCCAGACCGGCTTTCCGGCGCGGACGTTGAACTCGTCGAACACCGCGGGCGCGAGCGGCGCGGCGCCGGAGATCATCGTGCGGACGCCGGCGAGCCGGTGATCGAGGTCGGGCAGCGACGCCCACGCCACGAACACCGGCGGCGCGGCCGGGACGTTGGTGACGCCGTGCGCCTCGATCGCCTCGAGCGCCGACACCGGCGAGAACCGCGGCGTCAGCACGCTGCGCGCACCCGTGGCCACAGCCAGGCCGAGCACCGCGTTGAGCGCGTAGACGTGGAACAGCGGCAGCACGAGCAGGACGACGTCGTCCTCGAGCATCGCGGGCGGGTCGAGCGACAGCAGCTGCTCCACGTTGGCCAGCAGCGCGCGGTGGCTGAGCATCGCGCCCTTGGACGGCCCGGACGAGCCGGACGTGAACAGCAGCACCGCGATCGACTCGGGGTCGGTGACGACGTGGGTCACCTCCGCCTGCGCGTCGGCGCGGGTGCCGAGCCGCGACAGCGAGTCGAACGAGGGGTCGCCCACGACGACGACGTCGCAGCCCTCCCCCGCCGCCGACGCCGCGACGACCTCGGTGGCCTCGTCGGCGACGACGAGGCGCGCACCCGAGCGCGCGAGCAGGTCGCGCACCTCGTGCGAGGTGTAGCCGGTGTTCAACGGCAGCGACACCAGACCGGCGCGCAGCGTGGCGAAGTAGGTGGCGACGAACTCGATCCGGTTGCCGAGCAGCATCGCGACGCGGTCGCCCTGCACGAGACCGCGGCGCAGCAGGCCGGCCGCGAGCATGTCGACGGCGTGGTCGAGCTGCGCCCACGTGGTCTCGACGCCGCTGGAGCCGTCGACGAACGCCACCTCGGCCCCGCGGGCCGCCGCGGTCGAGCGCAGCAGGTCGGCGAGGTTGGTCGGGGTCCCCTGGTCCGTCACACCACGATCGTGGCACACCGGCGTCGGTACTCTCTCGACATGAGCGGGAGCACCCCTGCGGATCTGATCCGCGCGTCACAGGTCGCCGGCGAGGCCTCGGCCGCCGCCGCCGAGGTCGAGCCGCACACCCTGGTGGAGCCCGACCTCACCGGGGCAGCCTTCTTCGACGTCGACAACACCGTCATGCGCGGGGCGAGCATCTTCCACCTCGCCCGCGGGCTGGCCCGCCGCAAGTTCTTCACCGCCCGCGAGGTCGGCGACTTCGCGGTGAAGCAGGCGAAGTTCGTCGTCAACGGCGCCGAGGACCTCGAGGACATGGCCGACGCCACCGAGGCCGCGCTCGCGTTCGTGAAGGGCAAGCGGGTCGAGGAGGTCGTCGCGCTCGGCGAGGAGATCTTCGACGAGCTCATGGCCCGCAAGCTCTGGCCCGGCACGCTCGCGCTGGCCCAGGGCCACCTCAACCGCGGCCAGCGCGTCTGGCTGGTGACGGCCACCCCCGTCGAGCTCGCCTCGATCATCGCCCAGCGCCTCGGGCTCACCGGCGCGCTCGGCACGGTCAGCGAGATCGAGGACGGCGTCTACACCGGCCGGCTCGTCGGCTCCGCGCTGCACGGCAAGGCCAAGGCCGACGCAGTCCGCGCCCTGGCCGAGCGCGAGGGCCTCGACCTCGTGCGCTGCGCGGCGTACTCCGACTCCGCCAACGACGTGCCGATGCTGTCGATCGTGGGCCGAGCCGTCGCGGTGAACCCCGACCACGCGCTGCGCAAGCACGCCCGCGCGGTCGGCTGGGAGATCCACGACTACCGCCGCACGCGCATGAACCAGCGCTACTACGTCCCCGCGGGCCTCGCCGCCGCAGCGGGCCTCGGCATCGGCATCGGTCTGGGCATCGCCGCAGCCCGCGCCCCCCGCAAGCTCTGACCCCCGTCAGGCGCGGACGTACTGCAGGTTGACCATCCCGCTCGGGAACACCTGCGAGCCCACCAGCCGGAGCGGTGTCGACACCGGGATCCGGTGGAAGAGCGGCTTGCCCGAGCCGAGCAGGACGGGCGCCGTGGTGATCGTGAGGTCGTCGACCAAGCCGGCCTCGAGGAACTGGCTGATGACCGACCCGCCGTCGATGTAGACCCGGCCGAACCCCTGCTGCTCCCACGCGTCGACGGCCTCCTGCGGGGTGCGGGCGTAGAACTCGAAACCGTCGCGCGGCCCCAGCGCCTGCGTGGTGAGGACGTGCACCGGCCGCCCGCCGTAGGGCAGCTCGGGGAAGTCCTTGATGAAGTCGTAGGTGGCGCGGCCCATCGCGATGACGTCGACATCGGCGAGGAACGCGTCGAACCCGTAGTCCTCGCCCTCCGCAGCAGCGGCGTCGAGCCACTCGAGGGTGTCGTCGTCGGTTGCGATGTAGCCGTCGAGGGATCGGGCGATGAACACGGAGATGCGCGGCCGGGTCATGTCCCGACCGTACGTCGGCGCTCCGACGACGTCAGCCCCGTTGCGTCAGCGGAAGATGCTGCGGCGCTGGACGAGCAGGCGGTAGAGGGTCTGCTGGATCGTCTCGCGCACCTGGTCGGTGATGTTGAAGACCAGCATCGGGTCGTCGGCGGCGCCGTCCGGGTAGTGGTCGGTGCGGATCGGCTCGCCGAACTCGATGATCCACTTGCTCGGCAGCGGCACGAGACCCAGAGGCCCGAGCCACGGGAAGGTCGGCGTGAGCGGGAAGTACGGCAGCCCGAACAGGCGCGCGAGGGTCTTGGCGTTGCCGAGGATCGGGTAGATCTCCTCGGCCCCGACGATCGACACCGGGATGATCGGCGTCTTCGTGCGCAGCGCCGTGGCGACGAAGCCGCCGCGGCCGAAGCGCTGCAGCTTGTAGCGCTCGGAGTAGGGCTTGCCGATCCCCTTGAAGCCCTCGGGGAACACCGCGACGATCTCGCCCGACGACAGCAGCCGCTCGGCGTCGGGGTTGCACGCGAGGGTGTGGCCGGACTTGCGCGCGAGCTCGCCGACGAACGGGGACTGGAAGACGAGGTTCGCCCCGAGCATGCGCAGGTTGCGCTTGGCGGGGTGGTGGTCGTGGAGCACCACCTGGGTCATGATCGCGTCGAGCGCGACCGTGCCCGAGTGGTTGGCGACGACGAGCGCGCCGCCCTCCGACGGCACGTTCTCGATACCGCGGGTCTCGATGCGGAACCAGTTCTGCGCGAGCGGCCGCAGCGGCGCCATGATCACGCGGTCGGTGAGCTCGGCGTCGAAGCCGAAGTCGTCGACCTCGTACTCGCCGGTGACGCGGCGGCGCATGAAGTCCAGCCACTCGGCGAGCGTGGCGTCGAGGCGTCCGGGAGCGCCGTCGACGTCGTGCTGCTCGTCGTCGACCGGCTGGGGCTCGGGCTCCGGCTCGACCGGGACGACGCGCTTCTTGGGCTTGGGACCGGTAGCTCCGGCCTGGCGGGCCGCGCGCGACGCCGCCTTGCGGGCGCCGTCCTCGCCGCCGATGGGGATGACCGTGGCGTCAGGCACGACCGTGCGCCTCCTCCCGAAGCCGCGCGGCGAGCCGCGCCTCGGACAGCGTCGACGTGCCGAGCGCATGGGCGAGCCCGCGCTCGATCGCCTCGGCCTGGTGCTTGGGCAGCTGGTGGTCGAGCCCGCGCTCCTGCACGAACTCCTCGAACGCGTCGCGGGTGGAGTACGTCGGCTGGAAGCCGAGCACCTCCTTCATCCGCGTGGTGTCGAGGCCGCGGCCGTAGGTCAGGAACTTGATCTGCTCGGGCGAGAAGTCGGCCAGGCCGGCGCGGCGGAACCACCCGCCCACGAGCCCCACCATCGGCGTCGGCACCGGCAGCACGGTCTTGCCCGCGAGGCGCAGCGCCTGCGACAGCATGAGGACGCCGTCGCCGCTGATGTTGAACGTGCCCTGCTCCTCGGAGTGGACCGCGACGCGCGTGGCCTCGAGGCCGTCGTCCTCGTGGACGAACTGCAGGCGCGCGTCGTGGCCGAGCACCGTGGGGACGACGGGCAGCCCGAAGTACGCGGCCATCGGGGTGTCGACCTTGGGCCCGATGAAGTTGGCGAAGCGCAGCGTCGTCACCTTGACGTCCGGACGGCGGCGGGCGAAGCCGCGGACGTAGGCCTCGACCTCGACGGAGTCCTTGGCCCAGCCCGAGCGCGGCTGGCTCTTGGGCTCGGTGTCCTCGGTGAACATCGCGGGGTCCTTGGGACCGGCGCCGTAGACCGACGACGTCGACTTCACGACCAGCCGCTGCACGCCCTCGGACTTCTGGCACGCCGCGAGCAGCTGCATCGTGCCGATGACGTTGATCTCCTTCATCGACACACGCCCGCCGGCCTGCACGGGGGTGGAGATGACGCCCATGTGCACCACGGTGTCGACGCCGGCGGCGGCGATGACCTTGCCGATGATCGGGTTGCGGATGTCGGCGCGGACGAACTCCGCGCCGCCGATGTCGGAGCGCGGCGGGATGACGTCGACCCCGACCACGCGGTCGATCGCGGGGTCGTGCGACAGGATCCGCGCCATCCGGCTGCCGAGGTGGCGGGAGACGCCCGTGACCAGCACGACCCGTGCCATCGACGCCCCTCCCTCGCCCGAGGGCTACCCGGCGGTAGCCGCCCTCCCATCCTGCCCCACCACGCCCCCCGGAGCACGCCCCCGCCCCCGACCCAGCCGGGACCCGTTTCCGGGTGAAGGGCCCCCTGCTTGCCTTAGAAGCAAGAAAGGCGCCCCAGGCTGTCCACAGAGCCGGCCATTACCGGCGGACCTGTGGACGGCGTGGGGCGGAAAACTTGCTTCTATCGCAAGCAGCCGTGGGCCCCCGCTGGCTCCGCGGAGGGACGACGCCCGTGCCAGTAGGGGACTTCACCGCAAACCAAGGCGGGGGGCGTCGGGAATGGCGCGAGGCGGGAACCCGGGTGGGGTCCCGCCTCGGCAGGCTGTGCGAAGCAGCAGCTACTTCTTGTTACGACGCTGAACGCGCGTCTTCTTGAGCAGCTTGCGGTGCTTCTTCTTGGCCATGCGCTTGCGGCGCTTCTTGATCACGGAGCCCACGGGCCGACCTCACTTGTCCTGGACTGCGGCCCGGCGGACCGCGAAGGAAGGCGCACGGGGTGCCGCGCGCGACCGGGCCCCACCCTACCCGCCCGTACGGGGTGCCCGTGCCGGGTGGTCTCAGGAGGCCGGAGTACGGGTGGCGGACGCCGGGCCGGCGATGCGGCCCAGCAGCGGCGCCTCGGTCAGGCGGTCTCGACGAAGGAGTCGCGCAGGTAGTCGCGGACGGCCTGCTCGGGCACGCGGAACGACCGGCCGACCCGCACCGCGGGCAGCTCGCCGTCGTGCACGAGGCGGTAGACGGTCATCTTGGACACGCGCATCACGGTCGCCACCTCGGCGACGGTGAGGAACTTGACCTCCGACAGAGGCCGGTCGTTGCTCGCCATGGTTCGTCCTCGGACAGCATGTGGCAGATCCGGCTTCCCCACCTGACCCGCGACGACACGCGCTGCCGCTCCTTCGCCCGCCAGAGTAGTGGCGGACGTGACGGTTGGGAATGGTGTGACGAACAGTGAGACGCCCGACCACCCGATCGGCGTACCCGGGACGGCGCGCCGCTCCCCCGGAAGCGGTCAGAAGCCGTGGTAGGGGTCGGCGTTGAGCCCGTGCCAGGGGTAGACCGCCTCGCGGGTGCGGAGCACGGCGGCGTCGACGGGGTCGGCCGGGTCGTAGCCGGAGTCCCAGGCGCGGACGCGCGGGGTGCGGCCGTCGGTCATGAGGGCCGGCGTCGGAACCTTCAGCCAGCTCTCGACGAAGTCGCGCCACTCGGCCGGCAGCGGGGTCTCGGGCGGCACGGGGGTGCCGACCACTTCGGCGACGAGGTGCGACCACGCACGCGGGACGACGTCGACCCAGGAGTACCCGCCGCCGCCCAGCGCCACCCAACGCCCGTCGCACACCTCGTGGGCGAGGCGGTGCAGGGCGGCGTAGGTCATCCGCTGGCCGTCGATGGACAGCTCGAGGTGGGCGAGCGGGTCGTCGGCGTGGCTGTCGCAGCCCTGCTGGGTGACGAGGATCTGCGGCTTGAAGCTGTGCAGCAGCTGCGGCACGACGCCGTCGAACGCGCGCAGCCACGCGTCGTCGGAGGTGTGCGGCGGGAGCGCGACGTTGGCGGCGGTGCCCAGCGCGTCGGGCCCGCCGATCTCGCCGGGGAACCCGGTGCCCGGGAAGAGCGCCCGCCCCGACTCGTGGACGGAGACCGTGAGCACCCGCGGGTCGTTCCAGAACGCGGCCTGGACGCCGTCGCCGTGGTGGACGTCGACGTCGATGTAGGCCACGCGCTCGACTCCCTGGTCGAGCAGCCACTGGATGCCGACGGCGATGTCGTTGTAGACGCAGAAGCCCGACGCCGAGCCCGGCATCGCGTGGTGCAGGCCGCCGCTGAGGTTGACGGCGTGCAGGGCCCGGCCGGAGTGCACCGACTGCACGGCGGCGAGCGTGGCCCCGACGACCGCGCGCGATGCCTCGTGCATCCCGGCGAACGTCGGCACGTCCTCGGTGCCGAGGCCGCGGCCGAGGTCGTGGTGCGACGGATCGGCCGACGACCGGCGTACCGCCTCGACGAACTCCGGCGTGTGCACCGTCAGCAGCAGGTCGTCGTCGATCCCGACCGGCGGCACGACAGTGACGTGGTCGGGCTGCACGAGGCCCAGGTCGCGGACGAGCCGCATCGCGAGCTGCACGCGGACGGGCGCGAGCGGGTGGCCCGGTCCGAAGTCGTACTTCGCGAGCGAGTCGTCCCAGACGACGTGGGCCTGGCCGGTCACCGGGTCACGAGCCCGAGGCCAGCTGCTGGCTGCGGTCGCGCGCGGCCTCCAGCGCGGAGATGAACGCGGCGCGCACCTTGTGGTCGTCGAGCGTGCGCAGCGCCGCGACGGTGGTGCCGCCGGGCGAGGTGACGTTCTCGCGCAGCACGCCGGGGTGCTCGCCGGTCTCGCGCAGCATCGTGGCCGCGCCGTAGAGCGTCTGGACGACGAGCTCGGTGGCCGTGACGCGCGGCAGGCCGAGGAAGACGCCGGCCTCGATCATCGCCTCGGTGACGTAGAAGATGTACGCCGGTCCCGAGCCGCTGATGGCGGTGACGGCGTCCTGGTGCTTCTCGGGAACGCGCACGACCTTGCCGACGGCGCGCAGCAGCGACTCGGCCTCGGCGAGGTGGTCGTCGTCGCAGTGGGCGCCCGCCGAGATCGCGGCCATGCCCTGGTCGACGAGCGCCGGGGTGTTGGGCATGACGCGGACGACCGGCGTGCCCTCGGGGAGCCGCGACTCGAGGAACTCGGTCGTGATGCCGGCGGCGAGCGAGACGACGAGCGTGCCGGGCTGCACCGAGCCGGAGATCTCGTCGAGCACCGAGGCCATGTCCTGCGGCTTGACGACGAGGACGAGGGTCGACGCCTTCTGCGCGGCGTCGGTGTTGCCGAGGACCTCGACGCCGTACTTGTCGCGCAGCTCCTCGGCGCGCTCGGGGCGGCGCTCGGCGACGACGAGGTCGGCCGGGGCGCGGCCGGCGCGCAGCAGCCCGGAGAGCAGGGTCTCCCCCATCACGCCTGCGCCGATGACAGCGACGAGTCCCATGGGTCAGCCCTTCGAGGTGAGCGCGCGTGCGAGCAGGGTCAGGTTGGCAGGTCGCTCGGCGAGCCGGCGCACCAGGTAGCCGTACCACTCGTCGCCGTAGGGGACGTATACGCGCATGCGGTGGCCCTCGGCCGCGAGCCGCAGCTGCTCGTCGGTGCGGACGCCGTAGAGCATCTGGAACTCGTAGGTGCCGGGCGCGCGGTCGGCGCGGATCGCGAGGGCCTCGCCGATGTCGATGAGCCGCGGGTCGTGGGTCGCGAGCATCGGGTAGCCGTCGCCCTGCAGCAGGATCTTGGCGCAGCGGACGTAGGCCTTGTCGATGTCGGCGCGGTCGGTGAACGCGACGGTCTCGGGCTCGCGGTAGGCGCCCTTGCACAGCCGCACGCGGGAGCCGGCGCCGGCGAGGTCGCGGCAGTCGGCCTCGGTGCGGCGCAGGTAGGCCTGCAGGACGACGCCGAGCCACGGGAAGTCGGCGCGCAGCTCGCGCGCGACGCCCAGCGTGGAGTCGGTGGTGGTGTGGTCCTCCATGTCGAGGGTGACCGTCGTGCCGACCTCCTTCGCCTTCTCGCAGATGGCGCGCGCGTAGTCGAGCGCGATCTTCTCGCCGTCGCCTGGCAGGGCCTGGCCGACGGCGGAGAGCTTCACCGACACCTCGGCGGCGGCCGTGAGGCCGGCGTCGTCGAGGGCTGCGAGCAGGGCGATGTAGGCGTCGCGGGTGGCCTCGGCCTGCGCGACCTCGACGGTGTCCTCGCCGAGCCGGTCGATGGTGACGAGCCGGCCGGAGCCCTTGAGCTCCGACGCCGCGCGGACGGCGTCCTCGGTGCGCTCGCCGGCCACGAAGCGGTCGACGAGGGCCCGGGCAGGCGCGGCCTCGCTCGCGACCTGCTGCAGCTTCTCGTTGCGCGACGCGGACAGCAGCAGGCTGCGCAGCACCTCGGACTCCCGACGAGGGGGCACGGGCGTCCCGCCTCGCAGGCCACGCTACCCGTGGGCGGGGCGGCGATGGCGTCCCGATCCGCGCGCCGTCGCCGGGAGGGCGACGGCGCGCGGCCGACGGGTCAGCGGCTGTCGCGCTTGGCCTGGCGGCGGGCGCCGGCGGCCAGGGTCGAGGCGTTCTTCTTGCTGACGGCAGAGGCGTCGGAGCGCGTGCGCTTCGTCGGAGCCGCGGGGGCGGCCTTGCGGGCGCGGCCGCTCGATGCCGGGGCGGCGACCGGGTTGGCCTTGGCCGCGCGAGCCGCCTCGAGGCGCTCCGCCTTGAGCTCGGCCGCGCTGCGGCGCGCTGCCGTCGCGAGCGCGGCGCTGACGGCCGCGAGCGCGACCTCGAAGGCCTCGGCCTTGTCGCGGGCGCGCTGGTTCTGCTGCGACGCCTTGCCGCGTCCGCCCTTGGCTCCGACCTTCGAGGCGCCGCCCCGGCGGTACTGGCCGACGGTCTTGTTGCGCGCGCGGCGGATGCGGTCGTGCAGCTCGGCGAGGCCGTCCTCGTCGAGCTTGGCCAGCTCGGCCTTCTCGGTCTGCAGCACCAGCAGCCGCTCGGAGTCGTTCAGCACGCTGAGAAGGCGCTTGTCCACGGTTGTGTCCACCTCGGGTGAGCAGGCCGGCCCTCTCGGCCGGCGACGTGCGCACCACCCTGCCGCACCCGCGCGGCGTGCGCCACGCCGCCCCGCGGTCAGCCGGCGGTCAGCCCTTCTCGCGCTGGGCCTTCGTGGGCTGCGTCGGCGTCGTCAGCGCGGTCTGGATCGCGGGCGCCACCAGGGCGACGATCTCGTCCTCGGTCGCCGACGCCAGCGGCTCGATCTGCAGCACATAGCGCGACGCCGCGATGCCGACGAGGTACGACGTCGCGAGCGAGACGCGCATGCGCGCGTCCGGGACGCCCAGCACCGACACCACGCGGTCGACCACGGCCGACTCGAGGAACTCGCGCAGCGACGCCGTGGCCTTCGAGGCTCCCGCGCCGTCGCGGACCATCTCGGCGAGCTGGTCGCGGGTCTCCGGGTCGTCGAGCATCCGCAGCGTGACGCGGACCAGCCGCTCCCCCATGCCGTCGATGCCCGGGGCGAGCAGCTGGGCGACCGACGTCGCGGGGTCGAACGGCAGCCGCATGGCGGCGGCGAAGAGCTGCTCGCGGTTGCGGTAGTAGCGCTGCATGACGTCGGGCGCGACACCGGCCGCGGCCGCCACGCCCTTGAGGGTGGTGCCGACGTAGCCGCGCCGGGCGTAGGCGGCGCGCGCGGCATCGAGGACGACGCGGGAGACGTCGTCGAGCTGCTGCTGGCGCTGCTCGTGGTCGAGCTGCTCCTGCTCGTCGCTCATCGCCGCACGCTCACGGGATCGAACTCCTCCACGGCTCCGGACAGGTGGTGCCGCGCGAACGCGAGCGACTCGACGAGGTCGAGCTCGCGCGACTCGCGGTCGGCTGCCTTGCGGGTGGAGATCTCCACGACGACCTGGCCGTCGAAGCCGCGCTCGACGAGGCCGCGCAGCACCTCGCCGCACGGCTGGTTGCCGCGGCCCGGCACGAGGTGCTCGTCGCGGGTCGAGCCGGAGCCGTCGGCGAGGTGGACGTGGACGAGGCGGTCGCCGAGGTCCTCGGCCATCTCGACGGCGTCGCTGCCCGACACCGAGGTGTGGCTGAGGTCGAGCGTGGTGTGCAGGTAGTCCTCGTCGCGGACGTCCCAGCCCGGCACGTAGGCCGCGAACTCGCGGCTCGCAGCCTTCCAGGGGTACATGTTCTCGACCGCGAACCGGACGTCGGTCTCGTCCTGCATCCGGTGGATGCCCTCGACGAACTCGCGGCCGTAGTCGCCCTGCCAGCGGAACGGCGGGTGGACGACGACGGTCTGCGCGCCGAGCAGCTCGGCCGCGGCCTGGGCGCGCACGAGCTTGGCCCACGGGTCGGTGCCCCAGACGCGCTGGGTGACCAGCAGGCAGGGGGCGTGGATCGAGGTGATCGCGATGCCGTAGTGGTCGCGAAGGCGCAGCAGGGCCTCGGGGTCCTGGCTGACGGCGTCGGTCAGGACCATGACTTCGAGCCCGTCGTAGCCGAGCCGGGCCGCCGTCTCGAACGACGCGGCGGTCGTCTCCGGGTACGTCGAGGCGGTCGACAGGGTGACGAGCGGGCTCACACCCTCATCCTGCGTCGTGCGGGGCGTCGTCACCAGCGGGGTCGCCGGAATCGTGACGGATTCCGGCCACGGCGTGGACGACGCTGATCGCCATGGCGCCGACGACGCCGACCCCGAGGGCGATGAGGCCGTCGGTGTCGGGCGACCAGGAGATGGCGAACGTGCTCGACAGCCACGGGATGTAGAGGACGCCGAGGAAGGCCACGAGCATCGCGGCGCAGATGCCGACCCGGACGAGGTCGTAGGGCCGGGCGACCTGCACGAGGATCCACCAGGACACGATGAACAGGGTCACGCAGGCGGCCGACTGCGCCTGGGGCACGTCGTCGCCGGTCACGTTCATCACGCTGAGGTAGGTGACGTAGGCCGAGATGGCGATCACCGCGCCCGACGGCATCGCGAACTTGAGGACCCGGCCGAAGAAGCCCTTCTTGAACCGCTGCGTGTTGGGCAGCAGGGCGAGGAAGAACGCCGGTGTGCCGATGGTCAGCGCGGTGACCACCGTGAGGTGGCGGTTGAGGAAGGGGAAGGGCAGCGTCAGCAGGATCGTCGCGACTGAGACGAGCATCGCGTAGAAGCTCTTGCTCAGGAACAGCTGAGAGACGCGCTCGACGTTGCCGAGCACCCGCCGGCCCTCGGCGACGACCGACGGCATCACGGCGAACCGGTCGTCGAGCAGCACGATCTGCGCCACCGAGCGCGTGGCGCCGGCGCCCGAGCCCATCGCGATGCCGAGGTCGGCGTCCTTGAGCGCGAGCACGTCGTTGACGCCGTCGCCGGTCATCGCGACGACGTGGTCGCGGCTCTGCAGCGCGCCGACCATCGCGCGCTTCTGCGCCGGGGTGACGCGGCCGAAGACGCTGTGGGTCTCGAGGATCTCGGCCAGCTCGGCCTGGTCGGTGGGGAGCGTGCGCGCGTCGACGGGGTCGTCGGCCCCGGGCACGCCCGCCTGCTTGGCGATGGCCCCGACGGTGACGGCGTTGTCGCCGCTGATCACCTTGAGCTTCACGTTCTGGTCGAGGAAGTAGGCCACGGTGTCGGCGGCGTCCGAGCGCAGCGTCTGGTTGATGACGACGAGCGCGGCCGGGGTGAGCGGCCCGGTGCCGGTGTCGGCGTCGGGCTCCCCCTCGGCGGCGGCGAGGACCAGCACGCGGGCCCCTGCGGAGGCGAGCCCGTCGCCCTGCTGGCGCACGGGGTCGCCGTCGGGCAGCAGCATCTCGGGCGCCCCGAGCACCCACGCGCCGCGGCCCTCGAACGTGGCGCTCGACCACTTGCGCGCGCTGTTGAACGGCACGGCCGACGTCGCGGTCCAGCCCTCGGGCCCGGGGTACGACGACGCGATCGCGGCGAGCGTCGCGTTGGGCTCCTTCTCGCTGGCCCCGAGCGCGCCGAGGACGGCGTCGACGTCGACCGACTCGTCGAGCCGCACGACCTGGTGCACCGACATGCCCGGCTCGGTGAGCGTGCCGGTCTTGTCGACGCAGACGACGTCGACGCGGGCCAGCACCTCCACGGCCGGCATGTCCTGCACGAGCGCCTTGCGCTGCGCGAGGCGGATGACGCTGACCGCCATCGCGACGCTGGTGAGCAGCACCAGGCCCTCGGGCACCATCGTGATGACGCCGGGCACCGTGCCCGCGATCGACTTCTTCAGGTCGCCGTCGTTGGCCTGCCACTGCGACCAGAACAGCAGCGCGCCGACCGGGATCAGGAAGTACGACACGATCCGGATGAACCGCATGATCGAGTAGCGGAGCTCGGAGCGGGTCAGCGAGAACTTGCTGGCCTCCGCGACGATCTGCGAGGCGTACGACGCCTGGCCGACCTTCGTCGCGCGGACGAGCCCGGAGCCGGCGACGACGAACGAGCCGGAGAGCACCTCGTCGCCCACCGCCTTGTCGACAGCGTCTGCCTCGCCGGTGAGCAGCGACTCGTCGAGCTCGAGGCCCTGCGACTCCACGACCTCGGCGTCGACGAGCATCTGGTCGCCCGTGCGCAGCAGGATCAGGTCGTCCTCGACGACCTCGCTCGGCGGGATCTCGGCGTCGACGCCGTCGCGCCGCACCATCGCCTGCTGCTGCCCGACGAGGCTGAGCTTCGCGAGAGTCCGGGCAGCGCGGTACTCCTGCACGATGCCGATCGCGGTGTTGACCACGATGACGAGGCCGAACAGCGAGTCGATGAGCGGCGCCGCCCACAGCATGAGGATCCAGAGGGACCCGATGAGGGCGTTGAAGTAGGTCAGCGTGTTCGCGCGGACGATGTCGGCGAGGCTGCGGGAGTTCTTGTCCTTGACGTGGTTGACGCGGCCGGCGGCGACCCGCTCCGCGACGTCGGCCGCGGACAGGCCGCGGTTCGGATCGATCTCGGCCGCCGTCGTCACCGGGCCACCGTACGGCCTGCCCCGTGGCGCGGGTGCCGCAGCGCCGACGAAACCGTGACGCCGTGGCGGTACAGGGGACGCGCCGCGACGACGGGTATCCGCACCGCGACGCTGCGGTACGAGGGCGGGGGCGTCAGGCGTCGCGCTCGATGCCGTCGAGCAGCTCGAGGATGATCCCCTCGCGCAGCGCCCACGGCCCGATCTCGACCCGCTCGACGCCGAGGATGTCCATCGCGGCCTCGGCGACCACCGCGCCGGCGAGCAGCTGGCCGGCCCGGCCGGGGCTGACGCCGGGCAGCGCCGCGCGCTCCTTCGTCGTCATCGTCGCCAGCTTGGGCACCCAGGTGCGGAGGTCGTCGCGGGCGAGGTAGCGCTTGGCGAACGGGCCCTCGCTGTAGGGGGCGGCGCCGGCGATGCGCGCGAGCGAGCGGAAGGTCTTGCTCGTCGCGACGACGTGGCGCGGCTCGCCGGCTCGCGCGACGCGGTGCGCGACCTCGGCGATGGTGGCGCGCGCGTGCTTGCGCATCGCGCGCACCTCGTCGGCCTGCGGCGGGTCGTGCTGGACGAAGGTGCGCGTCGTCCGGCCGGCACCGAGGGGGACGGAGATGGCGACGTCCGGCGCCTCGTCGGCACCCACCGCGATCTCGAGCGAGCCGCCGCCGATGTCGAGGCAGAGCAGCCGGCCTGACGACCAGCCGAACCAGCGTCGCACCGCGAGGAATGTCAGCCGCGCCTCGTCCGGGCCCGAGAGCACCTGCAGGTCGACGCCGGTGCGGTCGAGGACGGTCGCGAGCACCTCCTCGCCGTTGGCCGCCTCGCGGATGGCCGACGTCGCGAACGCGTGCATCTGCGTGACGCCGAGGTCCTCGGCCACCTCCTGCGCGGAGCGGACGAAGCTCACGAGCTTGTCGACGCCCTCGTCGCTCACGCGCTCGCCGACCAGGTGCTCCGCGAGACGCATCTCGGTCTTGTGCGAGTGGGCCGGGAGCGGGGCCGCGCCCTGGTGCGCGTCGACGACGAGCAGGTGGACGGTGTTCGAGCCGACGTCGAGGACTCCGAGGCGCACCGCGCCAGGCTAGTGGCCCCCCGGTTTCCGGATGAAGGGTCCCTAGGACCAATAGAGCCAGACACTTCTGCCCTTCATCGCCGGGGATGCTGGCGTCCCCCGTCGTGGCCCGACCCGCGGGTCCGTCGCACCGGCGTCACGTGCAGCGCCTAGGGTGACGACGTGGCTGCCAAGAAGAAGAGCACCCCGGTCGACGTCGTCATCGGTCGTCGCGGCGACGAGGTGCCCCTGGACTTCCCGCGCGCGTACGTCGAGTTCCCCGACCCGGCGGACTCCGACGGCACGACGATCTACCGCTGCGACCTCACGTGGCTGACGAGCCGGTGGACCTGCATCTACGGCGCGGGCTGCCACGGTATCGACGCCTCGAAGCCCGACGACGGCTGCTGCGTCCTGGGCGCGCACTTCGCCGACAAGGACGACGAGAAGCGCACCAAGAAGTACGCCGCGATGCTCACGCCGGAGACCTGGCAGTTCCACAAGCAGGGCACGAAGAAGGGCTTCGTCGAGAAGGACGAGGACGGCGCCCGCAAGACGCGCGTCTACGAGGGCGCCTGCATCTTCCTCAACCGCAAGGGCTTCGAGGGCGGCGCCGGCTGCGCGCTGCACCAGCTCGCCGGCCGGATCGGCGAGCCGATCACCGTCGTCAAGCCCGACGTCTGCTGGCAGCTGCCGGTGCGACGGACCTTCCAGCACGTCGAGCGGCCCGACGGCACCGAGATCCTGCTCGTGACGATCGGCGAGTACGACCGCCGCGGCTGGGGCTCGGGCGGGCACGACCTCGACTGGTACTGCAGCGGATCGACCGAGGCGCACGTCGCCGCCGAGCCGGTGTTCGTGACGGAGAAGGGCACGCTGGTCGAGCTCATGGGCGAGGCGGCCTACCACGTGCTCGCCGCCCACTGCGAGGCCCGGATGGCCGCGCTCACCGCCGCCCGCACGGTCGCCGCGAAGCAGCGCACCGCCGCCGCCCGCGAGGCCGCGCTCCTCCCCTTCGCCCCGCACCCCGCCGACCCCGTCTGACCACCCGACGTCGGACGTCCGTCGCGCTGGTCCGGTCGCGCCGACCCCGTCTGACCCCCGACGTCGGACGCGCGTCGTAGCGTCGTCCCGTGGCCCGACGTCGTCCCCGCGACCAGCGCACGCTGGCGGAGTCGGTGCTGCGCGATCTGCCGGGCACGTCGCTGACCCACCCGTTCGGCCCCGAGGTCGATGTCTGGAAGGTGGCTGCCGGCCCTGACGGCGGCGGCGGGAAGATGATCTGCGTCGCCGACCTCGACGCCGACCCCGGCCGCGTGACCCTCAAGGTCGACCCGCCCATCGGCGTCGCCCTCGTCGCCGAGCACGACGCGATCACGCCGGGCTACCACACCGACAAGCGGCACTGGATCAGCGTGAGCCTCGACGGCAGCGTCCCCGACGACCTGGTCCGCGAGCTGCTCGAGGACTCCTACGACCTCGTCGTCCACTCCCTCCCCGCCCGCACCCGCTTCCTCGTCGATCCCGACCGTTTTCCCCCGCCCCGTTCGCGATGAAGGGTCCCTTGGACCAATAGAGCCAGACATTTCTACCCTTCACGACACGGCGGGGGTGATCAGCAGGTCCGGTGCGGGCCTCCCTGCTGCGGCCCGGATGGCGCCCCAGACCTCCGCCAGCACCGCCTCCGGCTCCTCACGCAGTCGGCTCGGCGAGACGTGGATGACCCGCAGGCCGGCCGCGGTCATGCGGGCATGGCGGCGCATCGTGGCCTCCCACGTCTCTATGGAGAAGTGGTACTCGCGGGAATCGAGCTCCAGCACGACGCCGGTCTCGGCGTCGTACGCGTCCGGGCAGGCCAGGAAGCTGCCGTCATTGGTGTGCAACGTCGGGTTGAGCAACATGCGTCCGAGCCCCGCGTCAGCCAGCAGTCCCGGCAAGGACGCCTCAGGGATGGACCGAGCGCCGGCGAACACGGCCTCGAGCGCCAGCCGCGCGAACCTCGAGCCGCGCTTCTGGCCCTTGATCCGCTCGTCGTTGAGCGCCTCCGGGGAGGCGAGCTTGCGCTGGACGACCTCGAAGATGAGCCCTTGAACCGCCTCCTCATCGGTGCAGCTGCGGCAGGCATCGAGCACGGCCCGGTAGGTCGGCGCGATCCGGAGCAGGCCGTCCTGCCGGGCTTGGGGCAGGAACGTCGTCCGTTCCACCACCACGAACTCTCGACTCGTCCGACGGCAGCCGTGCGGCACGAGGATCCGAACCTCGTTCTCGTCGCCGAACGCTGGGTGGAAGGCCCCATTCACCCCGCGCCGCCGGAGGATGGCCGCGGCACTGAGGACGGCCTCTGGCCCGCCGTACAGCTGCGCCCCCGCGAGGTACTGCGGCGGTGTTACGACGTGCGCCGGCTCGAACCGGTGGACGCCGTAGATGAGGCGGCTGAACATGCCGCCGACCTGCGTCTCGTGCCAGAGGACGGTCTGGCGGGGCACGCCGAGGTCCTTGAGCTGCGCCGAGGTGATGAGGCCATGCTGGGCGATGGCGATGTCACGGACCTCGTTGCGGGTCCATTGTGCGCGTCTGGGCATGCCGTGCAGGGTCGGCGGTGGAGCCTGCCCGCGCTTTCAACACCCACGGCAACTGTGGACAACTCGGGCGATGAAGGGTGGATGTGTACGGCTCTATTGGTCCTTGGGACCCTTCATCTGAACCGCTGTCGGGCGGGGTCCGTAGGGTGCGGGCATGGCGAAGGCGAGGGCGGCGGGGTTCCGGTGCACGGAGTGCGGGTGGATCTCGCCGAAGTGGGTCGGGCGCTGCGGGGAGTGCCAGGCGTGGGGCACGGTCGCGGAGCAGTCCGCGCCCACCTCGGCCACCGGGCTCAAGAGCCGCACCGACGGCGTGACGCCGACCCGCCGCGCGCGGCCGGTCTCGCAGATCGCCGAGGAGCACGTCGTCCGCTCGACGACCGGCATCGGGGAGTTCGACCGCGTCCTCGGCGGCGGCCTCGTCCCCGGCCAGGTCGTGCTCGTGGCCGGAGAGCCCGGCGTCGGCAAGTCCACCCTGCTGCTCGCCGTGGCCCACGAGGTCGCCGAGCGGGGCGGCAGCACCGTCCTCTACGTCAGCGGCGAGGAGTCGGTCGAGCAGATCGGCGTCCGAGCCCGGCGCACCGGCGCCGACTCCGACCGGCTGCTGCTCGCCGACGAGAACGACCTCGCCACCGTCCTCGGCCATGTCGAGGAGCACGACCCCGCGCTCATCGTCGTCGACTCCGTGCAGACCATCGCGAGCGCCGACGTCGAGGGCCGGGCCGGCGGCGTCGCCCAGGTCGTCGAGGTCACCCAGGTCCTCAGCCGCGTCGCGAAGTCGCGGCGCACGCCGCTGCTCGTCGTCGGCCAGTCGACCAAGGACTCCAGCATCGCCGGCCCGCGCGCGCTCGAGCACCTCGTCGACACCGTCCTCACCTTCGAGGGCGACCGCCACACCGCGCTGCGCCTGCTCCGCGCGGTGAAGAACCGCTACGGCCCGGCCGACGAGATCGTCTGCTTCGAGCAGACCGAGGACGGCCTGCGCGAGGTCGTCGACCCCAGCGATCTGTTCCGCGAGCACCGCGAGCGGCCCGTGCCCGGCACCTGCGTCACGGTCACCGTCGAGGGACGCCGCCCGATGCTCGCCGAGGTGCAGTCGCTCGTCACCGACTCCGCCACCCCCAACCCGCGCCGCGGTGTCAGCGGCCTCGACGCCGCCCGGGTGGCCATGCTCGTCGCGGTCACCGAGCGATCGGTCCGGCGCCGCATCTCCGACCGCGAGGTGTACGTCGCCACCGTCGGCGGTGCGAAGCTCGCCGACCCCGCCGTCGACCTCGCGGTGTGCCTCGCCATCGCGTCGGCGTCGCTCGGCCGCGCGCTGCACGCCGACGTCATCGCCATCGGCGAGGTGGCGCTCTCCGGCGACGTGCGCCGCGTGCCGTTCCTCGCCCAGCGCGTCGCCGAGGCCCGCCGCCTCGGCTACCAGCGCATCCTCGTGCCGCGCGGCACCAAGGGCCTGCTCCCTGCGGAGCTGCAGGGCACCGAGGGGCCGGACGGCGTGCGCGTCACCGAGGTCGGGCACCTCGAGGACGCCCTCGGCATGCTGCGCCACCTGTCCGTCGTCTGACGCCGCGCACCGCACGCGTCGGAACCCAGGGCCGAACGGCGTGCGCGTCACCGAGGTCGGGCACCTCGAGGACGCGCTCGGGATGCTGCGCCACCTGTCCGTCGTCTGACGCCGGCCGCCCGTCGCCGGCCCTCTGCCGGAGCGGCGACGGCGTCGCCCGGACGGCGCAGCGGCGTCCCGCAGACAGACATGCGCGCGACGGCGGGGAGGGCATCAACCCCAGCGGCGGATAGAGTTGCGGCTGCCCGGGACGCCGGGTATCTCCAGCAGACCCGGGGGCAGCAGTGGCCGGCGAGAAGATCGACGTCGACGCGGCGCTGCGTGCAGCGATCGCGCAGGTGGCGCCGGGCACCGTCCTGCGCGACGGCCTCGAGCGCATCCTGCGCGGACGCACCGGCGGGCTCGTCGTCCTCGGCCACGACCGCAACGTCGAGGCGATGGCCTCCGGCGGCTTCTCCCTCGAGGTGGAGTTCTCAGCGCAGCGCCTGCGCGAGCTGGCCAAGATGGACGGCGCGGTGATCTGCGACCGCGACGCCACGCGCATCCTGCGCGCCGCGGTGCAGCTGCTGCCCGACCCCACGATCCCGACCGACGAGCAGGGCACCCGTCACCGCACCGCCGACCGCGTGTCCAAGAGCAGCGGCTTCCCGGTGGTCAGCGTCAGCAAGTCCATGAACACCATCGCCCTGTACGTCGCCGGACGCCGCTACGTCCTCGAGGACTCCGGCGCGATCCTCAGCCGCGCCAACCAGGCGCTCGCCACCCTCGAGCGCTACAAGATGCGCCTCGACGAGGTGAGCGGCACGCTCTCGGCGCTCGAGATCGAGGACCTCGTGACGGTCCGCGACGTCTGCTCGGTCGCCCAGCGCCTCGAGATGGTGCGCCGCATCTCCGCGGAGATCGCCGACTACCTCGTCGAGCTCGGTACCGACGGACGCCTCATGAGCCTGCAGCTCGACGAGCTCGTGGCCGGCGTCGAGACCGACCGCCACCTCGTGGTGCGCGACTACCTGCCGCCGTCGACGAGCGCGAAGAAGAGCCAGCGCAGCCTCGAGCAGGCGCTGACCGACCTCGACGCCCTCACCGCGACCGATCTGCTCGACCTCGCCAATGTGGCGCGGGCGATCGGGTTCGCCCAGGCGCCCGACCAGCTCGACCAGGCTGTGAGCCCGCGCGGCTACCGGCTGCTCGCCCGCGTGCCGCGGCTGCCCGAGGCCGTCCTCGAGCGGCTCGTGTCGCACTTCGGCGGGCTGCAGCGCCTCCTAGCCGCGAGCATCGACGACCTCCAGGCCGTCGAGGGCGTCGGCGAGGCACGCGCGCGCTCCATCCGCGAGGGCCTGTCGCGCTTGGCGGAGTCGAGCATCCTCGAGCGCTACGTCTGACCGGCCCGCGGCCGGCGCAGAAGAACGGCGTCAGGCGCGGGCTGCTGCCTGCGCCTCGGCCTCGGCGGCCGGGACCAGGCCCCACGTCACGTCGCGCAGCCGCAGCAGCCGCTCCACGACGCCGCGGCGCTCGCTGTCGTAGAGCGTCGTCGCGAGGGCCAGCAGCACGAGCGCGACTCCGATGAGCAGGCCGCCGGTGTCGTGGCGGACCGCCAGCACGGCGATCACGACGCCGGACAGCAGCCCCGGGCGCGAGGCCCGGCGCAGGTAGCCGAGCTCGCGGCCGGCCGCGTCGACGACGCTGAGCTCGGCCCACGTCCACACCAGGCCGCTGCCCGGGCCGGCGGTCACCATCGCGATGCCGAGCAGCCAGGCGACGCCCATGGCCACCCAGGAGGCCCAACCGGCCCAGGCCAGGCCCAGCGGGTTGCTCGCGTCGGGGTGCACCGCCACCGGCGAGAGAACGAACATCATGCAGATCAGGAAGGCGATGAACGCGGTGGCGAACACCACCGCCGACAGCCCCCAGGCGAACGCGATGCTCCCCCGGCTCGGTACGACCTGGCCCAGTCTCGTCGACTCCGTCATGGCCATCCCTTCCCCCTGTCCGTGCGGACTACGGCCAGAGTCGCAGATCCGCCCGCCAGCGACAGCAGATGCCGTCCTTCCGTGCGGCTGGGGTCAGCCCCCTGCGCGGGAGGCGTCGGGCAGGTCGACCACCACGACCGCATCGCCGCCCTCGGCCGGGCGCACGACGCCGCGGGCGTAGGCGGGCAGCACGTCGGCCGCAGCGCCCGGCTCGGGCACCATCTCGCCGGGGCCCGTGACCGCGACGACGTGGTCGACGACGAGGCCGGCGTGGCGGCGCCACAGCGGCAGCAGCACATCTCCGTCGCCGTGCGGATCGCGTCGCAGGTCGACGACGGGCACGGAGCGGCCGCGGACGTCGACGAGCGCGAGGGCCCGGCCGAAGCCCGCGGAGTCGAGGACGGGCAGGCGGGTCAGGCGCGGCGAGCGCGCGATCTCACGGACGTCGCCGATCGGCACGGCCATCGTGGTGCCGTCGACGGAGAACAGCACGTAGCCCTCGTCGACCTCGACCTCGGGCTCCGGGCCGCCCGCCGGCACCGGGGGCTCGGGAAGCGGAGGCTCGCGAAGGACGGCGTCCGCGGGCCGGCGCCGGGCCGCAGGCGCCGCGGGGACGGGAGCGCTGGTGAACAGGCTCATCGTCAGACCGCCTCGCCGGCCCGCCGGTCGGCCTCGTCGGCGAGACGCCGGCACAGCGTGACGAGCTGCTCGACGTCGCAGCCGTCGAGGAGGTCCTCGAGGTCGGCGGCGTCGGTGGCAGGCAGCGCGACCGCGGCGGCGCGGTACTGCGTGGCGGCGCCGCGGTGCTCGCCGCAGCGCGAGAGGGCGCCCGCGAGCGCGAACAGCGCGTGGCCCGCGTGCGGGGCGAGGTAGACGGCGCGGCGCAGCACGGGGACGGACGCCGCGTCGTCGCCGGCGTTGGCCAGCGCCTTGCCCTGCAGCACGTAGGCGTCGACCTCGAGCGGACTGGCCGTGGCGGCGAGGCGCGCGAGCTTGGCGGCCTCGGCGTACCGGGTCTGGGCCATAGCCTCGCGGGCGAGGCCGAGCAGCTCGTTGGCGCGGTCGGGGTCGGGGAGGTCGTCGGCGTCCGACGCGCGACGGCGGGGGCTCGGCGGCGCGACGCGCGGCACGGGCAGCGGACGGCGGGGGCGCTCGGGCTCGGGCTCCGGCTCGGGGAGCCGCCCGGCCGGCACGTCCTTGCGGTAGACGAAGGCGTCGCCGAGGGTCACGAGGGTGAAGTCGTCGGTCAGCTGCCAGAGCGTCTCGGCGTGGCCGAGCATGAGGTAGCCGCCGGCGGCGAGCACCGAGTGGAACCGGCCGACGACGTCGCGGGTGGTGTCCTTGGCGAAGTAGATCGTGACGTTGCGGCACACGACGAGGTCGACGTCGCCCGGCCCGAACGGCGGGGCCTCGGCCACGAGGTTGTGCAGCCGCGCGTCGACGAGGCCGCGCGCGTCGGGCAGCACGACCGAGGCGCGGCCCGCGCGCTCGAAGAAGCGGGCGGCGCGCTCCTCGCTCACCAGCTGCAGCGACCGGCCCTCGTAGCGGGCGCGCTTGGTCGCGGCCACGGCCGCGGTCGAGAGGTCGGTGGCGACGATGCGGATCTCCGGCGCCTCGGGCAGCGTGTCGGCCACCTCGAGCGCGAGCATCGCGAGCGAGTAGGGCTCCTCGCCCGTCGAGCAGCCCGCGCTCCAGATCGTCAGGGCGCGGCCGCGCGCGACCGCGCGGCGCATGAGCTCGGGCAGGATCCGGTGGCGCAGCGCGTGCATCTGCGGCGGGTTCCGGAAGAACTGGGTCTCGGGGATCGTGACGGCGTCGAGCAGCCGCTGGCGCTCGTCGGACCCCTCGGGCGAGCTGATCCGCGCGAGGTAGGCGCCGAGGTCGGCCGCGCCCGTGGCGGCGACGCGCTCGGCGACGATGCTGGCGAGCACGGGCCGGCGGCTGGAGTCGAAGACGAGGCCGGCGGCGGTCGCGAGGTACTGCGCGACCGCGGCGTGCTCGGCGTCGGTCAGCTCGTGGGCGGGCGTCGAGACCGTCATGTCACACCGCCTCCGGGACGACGAGGCGCGCAACGGCGTCGACCACGGCAGCCGGGATGTCCGGGAGGGCGAGCTCGACGCTCGCGGCCTCGAGGGAGAGCGCAGCCGCGGGCATGCCCCACACCGCGCTCGACGACTCGTCCTGCGCGATGGTGAACGCACCGGCCCGGCGCATCGTGAGCAGCCCGGAGGCACCGTCGCGGCCCATGCCGGTGAGCAGCACGCCGACGGCGCGGTCGCCGCATACCTGCGCGGCCGAGCGCATCGTGCGGTCGACCTCGGGGATGTGCAGCTGGTTGGGCCGCGGCTCATCGATCGCGATGCGCAGACCGGTGCCGATCACGAGGTTGCCGTCGCTCGGTGCGACGACGACGTGGCCAGGGCGCAGCCGGTCGCCGTGCAGCGCGACCGACACGGGCAGGTCGACGACGCCGTCGAGCCAGCCGGCGAGGCCCTCGACGAAGCCGGTGGCCATGTGCTGGACGACGACGACGGGCGCGGGCAGCTCCACCGGCAGCGCGCCGAGCAGGCTGGCGAGCGCGGGCGGTCCGCCGGTCGAGGCGCCGATGACGACGACGGGCGGGCTGCGGCGCGGGTCGCGGCGGACCGCGGGCGCCTCGCCGTCGAGGCCGCGCTCGCGCAGGCGGTCGCGGGGGTGGGTGATAACGCGGACGCGCGACGCGACACCGAGGTGGCGGGAGAGCACCCGGGCGAAGGGCGCCGGGCCCATGTGCTCGGCGGTCGGGGCGATGACGTCGACAGCACCGGCGGCCAGGGCGAGGTCGGCGTTCTGCGCCGCAGCGCCGGTGAGCACGATCGGCGTCGGGCAGCGGGCCATGAGGCGCTCGACGGTCTCGAGGCCACCGGCGCCGAGCGCGAGGTCGAGCAGGACGGTGTCGGGGGCGAGCTCGACGACGGCGCCCACGGCCTCGTCGGCGCCGCGCGCGGTGCCGAGCACCTCGATGCCCGACAGCGACAGCAGGTGGGCGAGCCGGGCGAGCCGCACATGGGTGCCGGCGACGACCACGACAGTCACCGGGCGCGCCGGGACGGCAGGCACGCCGATGTCGGACGCCGTCGACGACACGCAGCCCTCCCCAGGGTTCCCCTGCGGGCACGGCGGCGCCGGACCCGCTCCTTCCCCAGGGATGTCGTCACGACCCGGTGGTTCCTTGACCCGTTTGAGGGACCCTGTTCGCGGGCGCACCGCCGAGGCCGACGTCGGCGTCGGCGCAGGTCAGCGAGGGTGGCGGCAGCGGCTAGCGGCGGTGGCCCGCGGCCAGGACGCCGCCGACCGAGCGCCACGACAGCGCCGAGAACGCCGAGGCGGCCGACAAGGCCGAGCACACGCTGGCGAACGAGCCCACGGAGAACAGCGACATCGCGCTGCCGAGGCTGCCGATGGAGAGCACCGAGCCGGTCGACCCGATCGAGAGCACCGAGCCCGTGGACGCGATCGACAGGATCGAGCGCTCGGAGCGCCACGAGAGGCGCGACGTCGTGGGCATCAGCCGGCCGACGTCAGGGAGAAGACCGCCGGCTCGCTGACGACCTCGCCGTTGCGGCCGGTGAGCTTGTACGTGCCGGCCTGGGCCAGCGGCTGGTCGGCCGGGCAGTTCTTGGCCGAGAGCCGGCCGAGCCAGGTGACCGACACCGAGTACGACTGCTGGGGCTTGAGCGTGACGACCTGGGGGTCGCCGCCGGGGTTGCAGTCGTCGGACGACCACACCTGGGTGTTGCCCGAGGTGATGACGAGCTCGTTCTTCGCGGCGCCGATGTCGCGGCGGCAGGACGAGTCGGAGGTGTTCTGGATGCGCATGCGCAGCCGCGGAGTGGCGCCCACCTGGTAGGTGGCGGCGTCGGTCGACGCGGTGACGGTGATCTGCGAGTCCTTGCACAGCGGGGTGCCGCCCGAGGTCGGCGAGGCCGACTTCGTGGGCGAGGCCGAGCCGGTCGTCGTCGGCTCCGGGCTGCCGGACTTGGTGGCCGAGGCCGACGGCGTCGACGTCGGGGACGTCGTCGGCCCGGGCGCCGCGGTGCCGTCCCCGCCGCCGTTGAAGAAGGCCAGCTTGATCCCGACGAGGAGCGCGACGACCACCGCGATCGCGATGATCCGGCGCAGCCAGTAGACGCCCGGCGACTGGGGGCCCACCGGGTGCAGCAGGGTGCTCACGGATCCGACGCTACCGGGCCGGGGTGCGCCGCCGCGGGCAGGTGCGAGGATGCGGGACGTCATGCCGTCGTCGCCGCTGCACGCCCCGCTGCTCGCGTGGTACTCCCGCACCGCCCGCGATCTGCCCTGGCGGCGGCCCGACCGCACCCCGTGGGGCGTGCTGGTCAGCGAGGTGATGCTGCAGCAGACCCCGGTCGACCGGGTGGTCCCGGCGTGGGAGGCATGGATGGCGCGCTGGCCGACGCCGTCCGCCCTGGCCGCGGACGCGCCCGGCGAGGCGGTGCGGATGTGGGGCCGGCTCGGCTACCCGCGGCGCGCGCTGCGCCTGCACGCCGCCGCCGTCGCCTGCGTCGAGCGCTTCGACGGCGAGGTGCCGTCGTCCGAGGCGGATCTGCGCTCGCTGCCCGGCGTCGGCGACTACACGGCCGCGGCCGTGCGCGCCTTCGCGTTCGGGCAGCGCGCCGTCGTCCTCGACACCAACGTCCGGCGCGTGCTCGCCCGGCTGCTCGAGGGCGCCGAGCACCCGCGGCCGTCGATCACCGTCGGGGAGCGGGCGCTCGCCGAGTCGGTGCTGCCCGACCTCGACGGCGAGGCGGCCGTGTGGTCGGTGGCGACGATGGAGCTCGGCGCGCTGGTCTGCACGGCGGCGTCGCCGTCGTGCCAGGCCTGCCCTGTCGCCGCCCAGTGCACGTGGGTCGCGCTCGGACGTCCGGCGTACGACGGACCGGCCCGCCCCGTGCAGCGCTTCGCCGGCACCGACCGCCAGGTGCGCGGCCTGCTCATGGCCGTGCTGCGCGAGGCGCACGGGCCGGTGGCCAAGCCGGCGCTCGACGCCGTCTGGGACGACGCCGTCCAGCGCGAGCGAGCCCTCGACGGCCTCGTGGCCGACGGCCTCGTCGAGCCCCTCGACAACGCCCACTACCGCCTCCCCGGCGTCACCACCTGACCGCTCATTCCGGGTGAAGGGCCCCCTCCTTGCGCTAGAAGCAAGAAATCCGCCCCAGGCTGTCCACAGGCGGGGTCGGTGCACAGCCCCATCCACAGCGCACGGGCTGCCTAGGCTGCGAGGGACCGTCCGCCCACCCTGGGAGCCACCGTGACATCCGAGCCCGCTGCGACCCTGCCCGTCATCGTCACCGGCACGTCGTCGGGCATCGGCCTCGAGACCGCGCTCGGCCTCGCCCGCGACGGCGTCCCTGTCGTCGCGACCGTCCGCGACCCGTCGCGCGCGGACGCGCTGCGCGAGGCGGCCGACGCCGCCGGAGTGGGGCTCGACGTCCGGCGTCTCGACGTCACCGACGAGGCATCGGTGACCGAGCTCGTCGACGGCGTCGTGCGCCACTACGGCGGGATCCGTGGGCTGGTCAACAACGCGGGCGCGGCACACATCGGCACGATCGAGGTCGGCACGGTGCAGGACGTCCGCGACACCTTCGAGGTGAACTTCTTCGGCGTCGTCGCGATGACGCACGCGGCGATGCCGCACCTGCGCGCAAGCGGGGGCGTGCTGGTGTCGGTGTCGAGCGTCGGCGGCATCGTGGGGCAGCCGTTCAACGAGGCGTACTGCGGGGCCAAGTTCGCGCTCGAGGGCTTCATGGAGGCCCTCGAGCCGGTGGCCGCGACCGTCGGTGTGCGCGTCGTCGTCGTCGAGCCGGGCGCGGTCGCGAGCTCGTTCGTCGCCAACGCCGGCGTCGACCCTGCCGCGCTGCTCGAGCGGCTCGGCCCGTACGGCCCGGCGGCGTCGGCCTACCTCGCCCGCACCGCCGGCGCCTTCGCCAACGCGCAGAGCTCGGCCGACGCCGCTGCCGTGATCGTGGCGGCCGTCCTCGACCCGACGACGCCTTTCCGCGTCCAGACCTCGCCGGCGGCCGTCGGGTTCGTCAGCCTCAAGCTCGCCGACCTCGACGGCTCCGCCGTCCAGGGCCTCACGAGCACCTGGGTCGCCCCCGCCTAACGCCGTCCGCCCTCGCGACGGGCTGTTGGGCACCCGTGCCTGTGGACAGCCTGGGGTGCTCTTCTTGCTTCTAGCGCAAGGGTCGCTGTGCCCCCGCTGCCCGGTGCGGAGGAACGACGCAGCGGGCAGTAGGGGACTTCACCCGTAACCAACCGGCCAAACATGACGAGGGCCGGATCCTGGTGGGATCCGGCCCTCGTCGGGGGTGCGGGTGCCGCGGGTGCGGCGGGGTGGCTACGCCGGGGCGGTGCCGGCCTCGCCGCTGCCGGCGGCCTCGACGATGTCGTCGATGGCCGGGACCTCGGACTTGGCCTCGCCGCGGAAGACGAAGGTGCGCTCGGCGCCCTCGCCCTCGACGTCGACCACGACGATCGAGCCAGGGCGCAGCTCGCCGAAGAGGATCTTCTCCGACAGCGCGTCCTCGATCTCCCGCTGGATGGTGCGGCGCAGCGGGCGCGCGCCGAGGACGGGGTCGTAGCCCCGCTCGGCGAGCAGGTCCTTCGCGGCACGGGTGAGCTCGATGCCCATGTCCTTGTCGCGCAGGCGCTTGTCGAGGTTGCTGGTCATCAGGTCGACGATCGAGACGATCTCGTCCTGCGTCAGCTGGTGGAACACCACGATGTCGTCGACGCGGTTGAGGAACTCGGGCCGGAAGTGCTGCTTGAGCTCGTCGTTGACCTTGGCCTTCATGCGCTCGTACGACGTCTTGGTGTCGTCGGCGTTGGAGAAGCCGAGGTTCACGCCCTTGGCGATGTCACGGGTGCCGAGGTTGGTCGTCATGATGATGACGGTGTTCTTGAAGTCGACCACGCGGCCCTGCGAGTCGGTCAGGCGGCCGTCCTCGAGGATCTGCAGCAGCGAGTTGAAGATGTCCGGGTGGGCCTTCTCCACCTCGTCGAACAGGACGACGGAGAACGGCTTGCGGCGCACCTTCTCGGTGAGCTGGCCGCCCTCCTCGTAGCCGACGTAGCCGGGGGGCGAGCCGAACAGCCGCGACACGGTGTGCTTCTCGGAGAACTCCGACATGTCGAGGGAGATCAGCGCGTCGTCGTCGCCGAACAGGAACTCGGCGAGCGTCTTGGACAGCTCGGTCTTACCGACGCCGGACGGGCCGGCGAAGATGAACGAGCCGCCGGGACGCTTCGGGTCCTTGAGGCCGGCGCGGGTACGGCGGATCGCCTGCGACAGCGACTTGATCGCCTGCTCCTGGCCGATGACGCGCTTGTGGAGCTCGTCCTCCATGCGCAGCAGGCGGGCGCTCTCCTCCTCGGTCAGCTTGAAGACCGGGATGCCGGTGGCGGTGGCGAGGACCTCGGCGACGAGCTCCTCGTCGACCTCGGCCACGACGTCCATGTCGCCGGCCTTCCACTCGCGCTCGCGCTGCGCCTTCTCGCCGAGCAGCTGCTTCTCCTTGTCGCGCAGCGACGCGGCCTTCTCGAAGTCCTGCGCGTCGATCGCGCTCTCCTTCTCGCGGCGGACGTCGGCGATGCGCTCGTCGAACTCGCGCAGGTCCGGCGGCGCCGTCATGCGGCGGATGCGCAGGCGGGCGCCGGCCTCGTCGATGAGGTCGATCGCCTTGTCCGGCAGGAAGCGGTCGCTGATGTAGCGGTCGGCCAGCGTCGCCGCCGCGACGAGCGCGGCGTCGGTGATGGAGACGCGGTGGTGCGACTCGTAGCGGTCGCGCAGGCCCTTGAGGATCTCGATGGTGTGGGCCAGCGTCGGCTCGTCGACCTGGATCGGCTGGAAGCGGCGCT
>Ga0233425_10002139_pt1 | contig 40188 bp, 26 predicted proteins | sample Watercolumn_Towu_2_FD_181712 | JGI IMG/M metagenome (GOLD analysis project Ga0233425, IMG submission 181712) | Freshwater microbial communities from Lake Towuti, South Sulawesi, Indonesia - Watercolumn_Towuti2014_140_MG | ecosystem: Environmental > Aquatic > Freshwater > Lake | place...
TGTCTTGGGCAGGTGATCGTCACAGCCCGCAAACTCCAAAACCCGTTCCCGCTTTCGACGCATCCTTGTGCTCCTTGCCAACGTGGTTATGAGATACCCCGGAGCATAAGGGTGCGTTTCTTTTTGTCAATTCGAACTGGCGGTTCCGCAACAGAAACGAATGTGGAACACATGACAGCGAGACTGCGATCTGCCGCGGCGTCTTGCCAAACGAGAGGCGCGCGCGAGGCGGGCCGCAGGCATTGGCGACAAAACCCTGCGGCAGGTCGTCCAGCCAGATCGTGCCGGGTGTGGACAGGTCCGGTGATACACCTGAGGCCCGCGCGGCAAGTACCGCGAGCGCACACGCCGCAACCGTGATGGCATGCTTCCGGATCATGGCCGTCATGATGGTTGGGGATAATGAATTGGGGTTCCGCCACGACCAATTGTACGCTGAGCGGCGGCAGCGTGAGCGGGCCACCCGACAGCACGCCGTCCTGAATCGCGCGACCGGACTGCGCCGCCAGCGTCTCGGCAGCGGTCGTGAGCCACAACGTCGCGCGAGAACCAACGAGTCCGCCAGTCGAATGCCAGCCGCGCCAGAAGAACCAATAGTTCACGCGGAAATCGGTGAAATCCGCTGCCATCCGGCGCAGCATGTTGATCGTGACCTTGAGACCCTCGTGGTCGGTCACGGGCATTTCGTCGCCACGCTTGGGTGTGGCGTCTTGCGCCACTTCGGTCATCCAGCGCGGCAGTCTATGGGCCGCCAGCGCAGCGCGAAAAGTGCGCACATGGTCCACCGTGTAATACTGGTGCCAAGCGAAACCGCCGACGGCCGCGGCCAACCGTTCGAATCCGTTGGACAGGGTCAACGCGTCCTCCGGTGAGGCCGCATGGGCGACGCATGCCAGAGTCAGACTCACACAGATGGACTGGCAAAGGGACTTCATGATATCAGCGACGTGTTCGTGAGTGGAATCGCGGAGAGCCATCAGTATTCATAAGCCATCGAGCGCAAACGCTCAGCCGTTGCCGCGGCCCTTGAATGAAACCTACTTGCCTGTCGGTTGCGGGCCCGTCCATTCGACAACTTGCCCGTCGGCGATGAGCTGGGCGCGCAGTGCCGCGTAATCCACGCGCTGCACGGGCGCGTGTGCCTCCAGAGCGAGACAAGCCGCGGTGGCGGCCGATTGCCCCAATACCATGAACACGGGTTCCATGCGGATCGATCCGTAGGCGATGTGCGAGGCCGACAGGCAGACCGGCACCAGGATGTTGGCGCATTGATCTTCCTTGGGCACAATCGCGCGATAGGAAATGCCGTAGGGAGCAAAGCCCCCGACCTGCACGTCCCCTTCATTGCGGGCGTGACCCTGGGCATCGACGTAGCGCTGCACGTTGTGCGAGTCCATCCCGTACGCCCCCAGTCCGACCGGGTCTTCTGCCACGCGGCGTCCCTGGCAGTCGTGTTCGGTCATCACATATTCGGCCACCATGCGCCGCGCCTCCCGCACGTAGAGCTGATGGGACCAACCGGCGTTCTCGGGGAACTCGTCGCGACAATTGCCCCAACGGCTGACTTCGCGCCGCATGGACTCGGGCACGCGCGGGTGGTTGGCCAAGGTCCACATCAAGCCCTGTTGATACAACAGGTGCTCGCGAAAAATCCGGTCGCGCGCGGCGTAGTCAGCCTCGGCCCAGTCGTAGTTCTCGCCGATGTTGTCGGTGGAGAAACCCCGATTGTTGTTCGTGTCCGTCTTGCGATTCGGCATCATCGTGGGCGACCAGGGAATGACCTTCTCGCCCGCTTCGAGATTGCGCAGCAGCAGTTCATAGCGCAAGGGATCGTAGCCGTCCGGTTTATCAAAGGGCACCCGGTTCTCGGGCACGTCCGTCAGACACATGCGAAAGCAGTAGGCCTGCACACGCGCGTCGCCGCTTCCCTCCTCGCCGGGTGGACCCGCATGCAATCCGGGCAGCAGTCCGCTGCGGGCGTCGCCCGGAGTAACAAAGGGGTCGACGCCCGGCATGAATTGGTGATACACGGCGTTGTGGGTCTGTACGCCGTTCAACGTCTCGCCATACGTTGCGTTGGCCTCGCGCCCGACGTGGTAGGACACGCCGGCACGTGCCAGGAGGTCGCCTTCGTAGGTGCAGTCTAGAAACACCTGCCCGGCAAAGAGCCGACCGCTCTCCATGCGCAGCAGCGTGATGCGATTGGCTTGCTTGGAAACACCTTGTTGCAGGTCGAGGCGCTCGCCGAGTACTACTTCCACCTGCGATTCCTGGAGCAACTCCTGGCACAAGCGTTCGGCCACGGCCGGCTCGAAGGTCCACATCGCATCGTCGTCGGGCCGCTGCCGCAGACTCCTGTAGGCCTCGCGGCTCTCGAACTTCCACGCGCCGGGCTGATCGTAGTACTGCTTCACGCGCCGATAAAACTCGCGCGAGATACCGCCGATCGCTGCCTTGTTGCCGATGTCGGTGGCGCCCAAACCGCCGCTCGTCAGGCCGCCCAGACGCTGCCCGGGCTCAATCAGGACGACCGATTTGCCCATGCGCCGGGCCTGCACGGCGGCAGCCACACCTCCTGACGTGCCGCCGTAAATCACCACGTCACGAGACACGGTCTCCACACCTTGAGCGGACACCAGAGAGCCCAGAATGCACCACACAGCCAGGCAGATCTGTCGCATGATGGCTTCTCCGCGCAGAGACCGATGCATCGTCAACGCAACCAACCCGGTGCCGTGCAATTCGTAGCGGTGGCTTCAGCCCCGCGTCGCAGTTCACGCGGGCCAAAGCCCGCGCTACGAGTGCGTCCGCAGCATGCTTCGGCCGCAGCGGTGGCGTCAGTCCAGTCACTGTCCAATCCAACGATCGGGCGTCGAACACTCCATTACTGCCGCGGATAGCCGGCCTTCTTCAGCACGCTTTCGAGCGTCACTTCGGCTCCGTTGTTCCGCTTGCTTTCGTCGGCGGCTTCCATGAACGCGTAGATTTCCAGCGTCTCTTCCGCGGACACCGGCGCCACTCCCGTGCGGAAGAACTTGACGATCTCCACGACCAGCGGCCGATAGCCGCTCGATTCGCCGACGGCGCCCTGCCCTTCCTTGCCGACCGCCGTGCCACCGTAGCCCTTGCCTTCCCGAAAGACGCCGACGCGCCCGCCTTCCCACTGGCCCGTAACCGTGATGTTGCCCTCTTCCGTGGTGCGCTGTACCGATTTGCAGCCGGTGCCCATGACCGTGAACAGCGATTCGACGCCGTGAATCCCGTACCAGAACAGATCGGGATGGGTCGGTTCCAGACTGGCGGGACTGAACGTCTCGCAGCGTTCGATGCTCCCCAAGGCCCCCTTGCGCGCCGCCAGCGTGTTGTTGCCGAAGCGCAGAGAGGATGACGAGAACATGGGCACGCCCGCGGCCTTGGCCTCCTCGATGATGGCAATTGCATCCACCAGCGAACCGGCAATCGGTTTGTCCACGAAGACCGGCTTGCGCGCTTTGTAGACTGGCCGGACCTGCTCCAGGTGCGGCCGGCCATCATTGGTTTCCAGCAACACGGCATCGACGCGCTGCAGCAGTTCGTCAATCGAAGCGACGATTTCGACGCCCATCTTGCGGATCTCTTCCGTGTACTTTGGGACCCGCTCCACGCTCGACTTGATGTCCGGGCTCCCCTGGGGGTAGGCGGCGACCACGCGGCAGCCGGCGAGTTCGGGAATCGCCGGGTCGGCGTTCAGGTCCTTGGTGAAGGCGATTGCGTGCGACGTGTCGAGTCCAATAATGCCGACCCGGATCGGGGCGGTTTCTTCCGCGGCGGACACGACGACCTGCGGGACAAGAGCCCACGTGCTGATCAACACAAGTATGCTGCGCCACATCTTGAGTATGCTCCCTGGTGCCAGATACCGATTGTGGCATGCCGCCCTGGACTAACCGGGCGTGGGGCCGCGAGCACCGCTCGCCGCGTCAGCTCGAAACCTGCAGAACGGCATGACGTCATCGCGCCGCACGGTCCACCTCACCGGCATCCCGCGGGCCGCACAACGCACATTATGCGTGACCTGTACCGCGGGCGAAAGAGCCGCTCGTCTCCCTCCGGCGGAGTCCTCCATTGACTTCTTGCCGCACAACGTCCCGAATATGGTTTACGTGCGAGTCCGCCGCCGCGTTTGCTTTGCGGGATGAAACCACTTCACGGGAGAGAAATCGTGATGTCTTACCGTTCGCTTGCCTGCCGCACGCGTCGCCGCGGTATGGGCCTGCTGCTATTGGCCACACTGGCACTGCCGGGCTGCGATGCAGCACGTGTTACTCCCGTCAGCCCGCCTCCCGCGCGCGCCGGTTCGCCGCGGATCGCGCTGATCATGAAGTCGCTGGCCAATGAGTTCTTTTCCACGATGGCCGACGGAGCCAAGCGGCACCAGAGCGAACATGCCGACCAGTACGAGTTGATTGTCAACGGCATCAAGGACGAACTCGATGTCGCCCGGCAGGTAGCTCTGGTTGAGGAAATGGTCGCGCAGGAAGTGGACGCGATCGTCATTGCCCCCGCCGATTCGAAGATCCTGGTGCCGGTCTGCAAGCGTGCCCAGGCAGCCGGCGTGGTCGTGATCAACATCGACAACAAGCTCGACGACGGGGTATTGGCCGAGAACCAGGTGCGGATCCCCTTCGTGGGTCCCGACAACCGAGCGGGCGCGCGTCTGGCCGGTGAGCACCTGGCCAAGAGACTGCAGCGTGGCGACAAGGTGGCAATTCTCGAGGGTGTGCGCACTGCGTTCAACGGCCAGCAGCGCCTTCTGGGATTTCAGGACGCCATGAAAGCCGCGGGAATGGAGATCGTCGATTCGCAAAGCGCGCTCTGGGAGATGGACATGGCCAACAAGGTGGCCTCCGCCATGCTCAGTGAGCATCCCGATCTCAAGGCTCTGCTCTGCAGCAACGACAGCATGGCTCTGGGGGCATTGGCGGCGAGCAAGGCGGCAGGGCGCACCGGTACGGTGGCGATCATTGGCTACGACGGCATATCCGCCGTGCAGGCCGCCATCAAGGACGGGAGCATCGTGGCCACGATTCAACAGCATGCCGATCAACTGGCCGTGTTCGGGATCGAGTATGCGCTCCAGGTTCTCCAGGGTGCGGCCACGCCCGAGGACAAGCAGACACCGGTGGAACTGATCACTGCCGAAACCCTCAAGTGACCACTCATGTCTGCTTTTGCATCGCAGCCGGTTCTGCGCGTTCGCGGTGTGTGCAAGTCCTACGCGGCCCCCGTGCTCTCCGTAGTGGATCTGGACTTGAGACCCGGCGAGGTCCATGCGCTGATCGGTGCCAACGGCGCCGGCAAGAGCACGCTCTCCAAGATCATCAGCGGCCTGGTGAGTCCCGATGCGGGCGACATGCTGCTCGCCGGAAGACCGTATGCTCCTCGCGGAAAGATCGACGCCGAACAACATGGGGTCCACATCGTCCAGCAGGAATTGAATCTTGTTCCGACTCTGTCGGTCGCCGAGAACCTGTTCCTGAACCGCCTGCCGCACCGCTGGGGAATCGTGCGGGGCAAGATCCTGCGCCAGCAGGCGCGCGAGGCTTTGCGCCTGGTGGGACTGGCCGACACGGTCGATCCGGCGACTCCCGTCTCGGCTCTCGGCATCGGGCAGCAGCAACTAGTGGAGATCGCCGCGGCTCTGTCGCACGAATGCCGCGTGCTGATCCTGGACGAGCCCACCGCGACGTTGACTGATCCGCAGATCGACTTGCTGTTCGAACACTTGCAGCGGCTGCGCACCTCGGGGGTCGCCGTCATCTATATCAGCCATCGCATGGACGAATTGCGTCGCATTGCGGACCAGGCCACGATTCTCCGTGACGGTAACGTCGTCTGTACCGCAGCCATGTCGGAGTTGAGCGGCGAACAGATCGTGCAGTTCCTGACGGGCAAAGAGGTCCAGCGTGAATCGCATCACCGCGCGCGGCAATTCGGTGCCGCGGCGCTGCGGGTCAGCAACTTGTCGCGCGCGGGCCTGCTCGACGGCGTCAGCTTCGAGGTGCGCGCCGGGGAGATCTTTGGCATCGCCGGCCTGGTAGGTTCCGGACGCACGGAGTTACTCCGGGCGATTTTTGGTGCCGATGTGGCTGATGACGGAGTGGTCACTGTCGGAGCCGCGGGGCGTCCGCGCCGTTTCCGCCGGCCCCGCGACGCCGTGCGGGCCGGACTGGCAATGATTCCCGAAGACCGCCGACATCACGGCTTGCTCCTGCCGCAACCGATTCTGACGAACGTGACCCTGGGCAACCTGCGGCGATTCGCGTCGCGGCTGGGACGGATCTACAAACGGCGGGAACGCGACGCGACGCAACAGTCCTGCGACGCCATGGAGGTCCAATGCCGCGGTCTCGAACAACGTGTCGATCAACTCAGCGGCGGCAACCAGCAGAAGATTGTTCTGGCTCGCTGGCTGCTGCGCGACGCGGCGGTCTATCTGTTTGACGAGCCAACGCGCGGCATCGACGTTTCGGCCAAGGCCAGGGTCTACCGGCTGCTCAACGACCTGGCCGCGCAAGGCAAAGCCGTGGTATTCGTTTCCAGCGAGCTGCGCGAACTGCTGGAGATCTGCGATCGGATCGGCGTCATGTCCGCGGGTCGTCTGTTGTCGGTGTTTCCGCGCGGGAAATGGACCCAGGAACAGATACTCCACGTCGCGCTGAGCGGGTACTCGAGGTGATCATGGCCAGTGTCAACACGAAGGCAACTCGCACAACGGACGCAGCCGGGGGACGCGGCCGGCGGCTCTTTGGCGTCGCAGGCGAGTACCTGGGCTTGCTCGCCGTTCTGGCCACCATGGTCGGATTGTTCGGCTCCCTGAGCGACCACTTCGTGAGAGCCCAGACGTTCGCGACGATCGCCAACCAGATTCCCGACTTGACGGTGATCGCGGTTGGCATGACGTTCGTGCTGATCATTGCCGGCATCGATCTTTCCGTGGGGTCCGTCATGGCGCTCTGCGCGTCCCTGCTGGGATTGGCCATGGTGGACTGGGGTTGGCCCGTCGTGTGGTCGGCGGCACTGGCCATTTCCGTCGGCCTCTGCTGCGGCCTGGCTAACGGCATCATCAGCGTGTGGTGGTCGATACCGTCGTTTATCGTGACCTTGGGGATGCTGGAGATCGCGCGCGGCTGCAGTTACCTCTCCACCAATTCGCAAACGAAATATATCGGAGCCTCGATTGAATGGATTGGCGCGCCCCTGGCCGATGCCGGATTGTCTCCGGCTTTCTTTGTCGCTGTGGGGATCGTGTTGTGCGGCCAGTTCCTGTTGTCGCAGACCGTCTTCGGCCGGCACCTGGTTGCGATCGGCACCAATGAGCAAGCGGTCCGACTCTCGGGCATCAATCCCGCGCCGGCCAAGGTCATGGTCTTCGCCCTGGCGGGGATGCTGGCCGGATTGGGAGGCGTGTTTCAGGCGTCTCGGCTGTCGTCAGCCGACCCCAACGCGGGCATCGGCCTGGAACTCGCCGCCATCGCGGCCGTGGTGATCGGCGGCACGAGCCTGATGGGCGGGCGCGGGTCCGTCGTGAGTTCCTTTCTGGGAGTGTTGATCATCGCCGTGCTGCAGTCGGGACTGGCGCAGATCGGAGCCACGGAACCAACCAAGCGGCTCATCACGGGCCTGGTCATCGTCGTCGCTGTCATCGTGGACGCCTGCCGGCAGCGGTTTGCCGCCCGGCGGAGTCGGAGCTGACGTGCCGCGTCAGGACAGCGCAAAACGTTTCCGCACGGCGCCGGCGATGAGTTCGACGGCCAGGTTCACGCTGATGTGTTCGAGGTTGACCACCAAATCGTAGAGGTGCGGATCCGTCACGTCGTAGCCGAAGTGCTCGCGTACGAAGTCGCGCCGTTCGCGGTCCTTACGCTTCAGGTAGCGGCGCGCATCGTCGATGCTCAATTTCTCTCGCTGCATCACATGCTCCAGCCGCAGCGTCAAGGGCGCCAGGATCTGCACCGCCAGGCCGCGCTCCCGCGGCAGGATGAACTGCGCACCCCGCCCGACAAACACCGTGTGCGCGTGGCGAGCAGCCATGACAAGCACTTTGCCGAGACCTTTGATGTACTCCGTCTGCGTGACCACGTGCTGACTCATCCACTTGCCGAACATCTCCAGCAACCACGAACGAGTCGTCTCATCCACGATTTCCACCATGGCCTTATCCAGGTGGAACCGCGAGGCCAGGCATTCCAGGAGTTCCTTGTTGAGCACCTCCCATCCGAGTTCCTCGCCGAGACAACGCGCCAGTTCTCCCGCTCCCGCGCCGGTGTCGCGCGAAATGGCGACATAGGGTTGAACCTCTGTGCACAGGCGATCTGCGGCGTGCTGATCTTCGACCCGCTGCATCACTTCCAGGCCGAGCGCCCACTGCCGCATCCTGCGTTCCGCCGACTTCGTGACTGCTTGTGAGTATTGTGCGACCATGGCCTTCTCCTTTGCGACGCGTGTCTGATTGATCACAGGACGGCAGGAGCCCCGACTTGGTGCTGATATGACCTGCAATGGCGAGAATCTGACAACCAATGCAGCTGGACAAGAATGCTCGTCTTCATGTCCTCCGCGCAACGCAGCAAGCAAACGACAAGCGCGCAAGGCCCGAACAAAAACAAGGTGATGAGTTGACCGGTCCGGGCGGTGCACGCGAGAATCGCAGATACACGACCTCGCAGCAGACAAACTCGATTGTATCTCAATTGATTTCCGAGTGGTAGCTTGTGCGCTGAATTACCAGCTCAGCGCTGGACACCCGAAGAATGGACTGACCATGAACGGATATGAACGCTTCATGACGGCACTACGCCGCGGTACACCCGACCGTGTACCACTGTGGGAACTGATTGTCAACGAACCGACATTGTCGACATGGGGCGCCGCGTCCCTGGAGGAGTTCGTCGAACAAGAGGACCTCGACGCCATCACGGTTTTCGAAGACGTGCCCGTGCGTCCTGCAGAGACTGCCCCGCGCACAGCCGACGGCATTCCGCATCCGGACGCGGGAGCCCAGCACGTCATCGACGATTGGGGGATCGTCTGGGGCACCACGGAACACGGCATCCCGTATCCGGTGTCGGGACCGATCCGCAACGCGGAGGACCTGAAGAAATACGAGCCGCCGGACCCCCTGGCCGACCACCGCTTGGCGACGCTTCGCTCCGCCGTGCAGCGGTTCAAGGGCCGCCGGGCCATCGTGTTCCTGACGCACGATGCGTTCGAGTTCTCGCACTACCTGCGCGGCGGCATGGAACACTTGCTGATCGACTACGTCGAAGCGCCGCACATGGCACACGCGCTGGCCGAAATGGCGATCGATTTCAAGATCCGCTTGATGCATCGCGCCATCGCCGTGGGCGCCGACGTGGTCATTTCCGGCGACGACTACGCCAGCCGCATGGGTCCACTGATGTCCCCCAAGCACTTTCGCGAGTTCGTCCTCCCGTACCTGAAGCGGAGTGTGGCGGCCGCGCACGACGCGGGTGTGCCGTATATCAAACACACAGATGGCGACATCTGGCGCCTCATGGACATGCTGGTCGAGGCGGGAATTGACGCCATCGATCCGCTGGAACCCATCGCTCGCATGGACATCGGCGAAGTCAAGCGCCGCTACGGTGATCGCTTGGCACTGGTGGGCAATATCGACTGCACCGAACTGTTGCCGCATGCCAGGCCGGAAGACGTGGTGGACGCCGTCAAGGAGACCATCGCCAAGGCAGCGCCCGGCGGCGGCTACATCCTGGCCTCCAGCAATTCCATTCACCCGGGTGTGAAACCCGACAATTACCGGACCATGGTCGAAGCCGCTCGCCGTTGGGGCGCGTATCCGCTGGAGGCGGCATTCGTGGAACAGTACGCGCGCAAGGACTACGTCGCGCGCTTGCTGGGCCCAGGGCATTGAACGCGGCTGCGTCAGGGTCTCAAGAAGGAGAGAAGGATCCGCGACAGAATCTGTTCGCCGTATTCATTCGCGTGGACTTGATCACGGTAAAACCGATGCGGATGCACTCCGGCGGAACGCAGGTACTCGGCCCAAGGGGTGGTCATGTCGAGAAACGCACAACGCTCCTCGCTCGCCAGCAGTTTCAGCTCGGCACCATATGCACCCGTCCCCGAGTGCGGCGCCTTGGCCAATTCCTCGGGAACGCGCGGATCCGCTGTGCCGAACGTGCCGGTCAACAGCAGGATCTCCACTGCCGGCAGTTCCGCCCGCAGTTGCCGAATCACCTCCCGAATGCTCTCGATGTCCTTCTGGCTGATGCCGCCAATCACCACAAGGTCTGGCTGACGCGGAATTACCACCTTGCCGATCCGCCCTTCCTCTTTGTAGTGCTGGCACCCACCGCCGCCGCGAACGTAAACCGTCGCTCGAATGTCTGCTTGCGGGTACGCTGCGCGTAACTTGGCGACCCACCCGGAACGCATCGTGTCGTTGACGATACTGTCTCCCAACGCGAACACGTGGAGCTTGCCCCCCGCGGTCAGCGTGCGCTGCGTGCGCTGCAGGTGCGTCCAGTCCGATGGTGGTGCCGTGAAATGGCCGGGCGGCATTTCGGCTTGAATGGCGGAAATCTGGTCCAGCGACCGCTCGGGCGAACTGAACAGGTAGTAGCCTTCTTCAGGTGTCTGACCGTCTCGGGCAGACTGATCGGGTGGATACTTTGCCGGCAGTGCTCCTTGCTCCGGAAACTTCACCGGGGAATCCACCGTCATGTCGGCCCGGACCAGTCCGCACATCAGGCCCACACCGATCGCCGTCACGAAGAACTGCCGCATCGTATTGCCTTCCCAATCAAGAGGAACAGAACCGGGATCCGACCGTTCGCACAACGGTTGTGCAAGCCTTTCGTCGTGATTTCGCGATTGCTGCCGGCTTGTTCCGGAAAGCACAAGCGTTCACGTTGAGCCCGGCGAAGGTTGACGCTGTCCCGTTGCGACTTACCATTTTGCCCCAGAGTCCTGTCGCTGCGAAAGTAGACGCTGTCGTGCGCCGTGCTCGAGCGGCGGCCTTGCAGGAGGGTTGATCCGTGGCGCGGAGTGGGGGCACCTGGTCACTGCTGTGCGGCTTCTCCCTGGCAGGAGTCCTCGCCGCGGGATTCCTTCTCAATCCAACAGCACGAGGCGCTGACCCAGCCTACTATCAGCGCCGCGCGACGTGGCACGAGACCATGTTTGCCGCGCGCGACTCCCTGTCGCGATCTCTCGGCAACGTCGGCGCGGCAGCCACGGTCGACTTTACCAGTCCCGTCGTGCGCGGCGGCGAACCAGCGCGCCGAGTGGAGATCCCGCTGGCAGGCGTGCGGGAACTGACCCTGTATGTGGAAGGCGCGCCCGAGGTCACTTACGGCGCTGGCACCTGGGCGGATCCCCAAGTCATCGATCAGAACGGTCGCATGCAGCGGCTTTGTCATCTCAAGTCCCTGGAGGTGCTGGCCGGCGAGCATGATATTGACGTCAATCTGAAATCGGGCGTGAGCGGTCCCCTGCGGATTGCCGGTCAGCCCTTCGAACACGGCATTCACGTGAACGCCAACAGCCGGATCCGGGTTCGCCTGGACGGTCCTTTCGAACGTCTCGTCACCTGGATCGGCATCGACGATTGGGTGGGACCCAAGGGCGCGGTTCGGTTCCGCGTCGCTTCTCCACCTGCTGCCGCGCGCCATGACTTGTGGGAATTGACAGCCCGCGATTTCTCCGACGCGCAATCCAGGCGGGAAATGCGTTGGGAACAGCAGGATCTCGTCTGGGATCTGGCCTGGCAACCAGGTGACTTCCGTGAACTGGCGCGACGCTATGCAGAGGCCGGCCAGCGTGTGTTGCCAGCCAGCGGATTGTCGGGTGACGTTGCGCTCCAGGAAGTGAGCTTGCCCATCCTGGAGCAGGTACGAACAAGCTATCTTCGTGCCCATCGTCTGGCCGAAGTGCTGCAGCGCGCACGGCAGCTTGACTTCCGACCGCTGCGCATGGCCATCGCCGATTTGCGCCAGACTTTCCCCACGCAATACGCGGACGGTGAGGGATTTGCCCAGCGGCTGCAGCAACTCGAAGCCGCCCTGGTAGCGGCGCTGGCACAAGACACGGACCGTGATCTGGCGGCCTGCGAGCGCGTGGCCGAATTGCTCGCCGATTTCGAGCAACTGCAGCGGGAAGCGCTGCTGGCCAACCCGCTGCTGGATTTCGAGGAGTTCCTCGTGATCCGCCGCGTCCCGGACGGCGACCCGCGCCGTGCCACCGGGCGCGGATATGGCGTGGGTGAGTACATTGGCCTGCCCCGTCAGAGTTCAAAGTGTAACCCGGGTATCGAACAGCCGTTTGCCTGGGATAACGAGATCGCTACGGTTTCGCTGCGGCGACCCCGCGCTCCATCCCGCACGTTATATCACTCCGAGGGAAACCGCCTGCTGACCGACGTCGATCTGCATTGGGATGCCGACCGGCTCCTGTTCTCCATGCCGGGCAGCCACGACAAGTGGCACGTCTTTGAAATGGGCAGTGACGGCCGTGGTCTGCGCCAATTGACGCCCACCGACCAACCGGACGTCGACTACTATGACTCGTGCTACCTGCCCAACGGCGACATTGCGTTCGTGTCCACGGCGCCGCTGCAGGGCGTTCCCTGCAACGCCGGCGTGATCGTGGGCATGATGTACCAGATGGACGGCAACGGACAACGGATCCGCCAAATTTGCTTTGAACAGGACCACAGCTATTGCCCTTCGGTTCTCAATGACGGCCGTTTGCTCTATTTGCGTTGGGATTACACGGACACGCCGCATGTCTGGAACCGCATCCTGTTCTCGATGAATCCGGACGGAACCGGACAACGGGAATACTACGGCAGCAACTCGTACTGGCCGAACTCGGTCTTCTTTGCGCGCGCCGTGCCCAACCACGCCAGCAAAGTGGTCGGGATCGTAACGGGCCACCACGTGGGCCGTGTGGGCGAGCTGGTGATCTTCGATCCGGAGCGGGGAACGCATGAGGCAAAAGGCGTCGTCCAGCGCATTCCGGGCTACGGACAGAAAGTCGAACCGCTGATCGAAGACAAACTGACCCAACACAGCTGGCCCAAATTCACGTACCCCGTTCCGCTGAGCGAGAAGTACTTCCTGGCGGCGGCCAAGCCCACTGAAGACGCGCTGTGGGGCATCTACCTGGTAGACGTCTTTGACAACATGGTCCTGTTGCGCGAGGAAGAAGGTCTCGCGCTGCTGGAACCCATTCCGCTGCGGAAGGTGCCGCGCCCTCCCGTCATTCCGAGTTTCGTCCAACCCGAGCGACAGGATGCGACTGTTTACCTGCGCGACGTCTATGCGGGTCCTGGCTTGGCAGGCATCCCGCGCGGCAGCGTCCAGAAGCTGCGCGTCTTCACGTACCATTTCGGCTACCAGCAGCTGGCCGGGATCGATCACCGCGTGGGCGCGGATGGTCCCTGGGAGGTCAAGCGTGTCTTGGGTACCGTGCCTGTGGAGTCGGACGGGTCCGCGTTCTTTCGTATCCCTGCCAAGACGCCGATTTCCGTGCAACCGCTCGACAAAGACGGCAAGGCACTGGCGCTCATGCGCAGCTGGATGACGGCCATGCCGGGCGAGACACTCAGTTGTGCCGGATGCCATGAACAGCGGCGGGAAATCCCGCTGGATGGTAAGGCCCTGGCCTTGAAGCGCACGCCGGCGGAGATCACGCCCTGGTTCGGCCCCACGCGCGGATTCAGTTTTCACCGGGAAGTCCAACCCGTGCTCGATAAATACTGCGTGGCCTGCCACAACGGTTCGCCCCGCGACGACGGACTGGTCGTGCCTGACCTGCGCGCGGACCAAGGTTACTACGTGGTGTTTCGCAGCGGTGATCCCGAACCGCTGCGGATCCATGACGTGGCGAAAGAAGAGCTTGTCCGCAAGTACAAGGCCGTGTTTGAGCCGAGCTATGTGGTGCTCCGCAGCCTGGTGCGCGTGGGTGGTCTGGAGAGCGATCTGCACCTGTTGCCGCCCATGGAGTTTCACGCGGACACGAGCGAGTTGTTCCAGATGCTGCGGAAGGGCCACTACAACGTGCAATTGGATGCGGAAGCTTGGGAGCGGCTGGTCACGTGGGTGGATTTGAATGCCCCCTGCCATGGAACGTGGAGTGAATTCACAACGATTCCGCGCGACCAGCGCGCGAAGCGTGTCGAATTGCAGCAGGCGTACGGGGGCGTGGCGATCGACCACGAGACGATTGCTCCGACGACCGCGGAGCCTGTTGTGCCGATACTTCCCCCGGACCCGTTCCCCGTGCCCCAGCCGCCGTTGTTTTGCGCGGATTGGCCCTGGACCGCCGCGGAAGCCCAACGCCGCCAGGACGAATTGGGAACCGAGCGCCGCACAATCGATCTGGGTGACGGTGTTACCATCGAGATGGTCCACATTCCAGCCGGCAGCTTCATTCTGGGAAATCCGCAGGGAGGCGGTACCGAGAGACCGGCCACGGTCGTGCGGATGGAGCGGCCCTTCTGGATGTCGCGCTGCGAAATTACGAATCGCCAGTACCAGCAGTTTGACCGCTTCCACGACAGCCGCTTTGAACACCGCACGTCCTGGATCTTCAGCGAGGAGTACCTGGGTTGGCTCTTGAATGGACCGTCGCAGCCGGTCGTGCGTGTTTCCTGGGATCAAGCCGTGGCCTTCTGTAACTGGTTGACAGCCAAGACCGGCGCGAAGTTCCAACTGCCCAGTGAAGCCGAATGGGAATTTGCCTGCCGCGCCGGCACCGACTCGCCGTTCCATTACGGCGACCTCGACGTTGATTTCGGTACCTGGGCAAATCTGGCGGATGTGAACATTCGCAAGCTGGCCTACGAAGCCTGGCGGCCCAAGCCGCCGGACATCGTTCCCCGCGACGGTCGCTTCGATGACGGGATGCTGGTCACGGCCGACGTCGGCAGTTATCAGCCCAATGCCTGGGGACTGTGCGACATGCACGGGAACGTTGCTGAATGGACGCGGACCACTTATGCTGATTATCCTTATCGAGAGTCGGACGGGCGCAACGATCCGGCGAACCGTGCTCCCAAAGTCGTGCGCGGTGGATCGTGGCGCGATCGCCCCAAGCTGTGCGGATCCGCGCAGCGCTGGCGCTATGAACCTTACCAGCGTGTCTACAATGTCGGCTTCCGAATTGTGTGCGCGAGTCTGAGTTCCCCCGTGGCTCTGGACACGCGCGACAACAGGAGTGGAGACCATGACTGAAGTCAATCGCCGGGATTTCTTGACCGCCACGGCGGGCGCGGCCAGTTGTCTGGCCTGGGCGGGCAATGCCGCACGTGGCCAGAGCGGTTTGCCGGCTCCCCCTCAAGTAGCTCTGGGAAAAACCGGAATCACGATGTCGCGCGTGGGCCAGGGGACGGGCATGAACGGCGGAAAACGCCAGTCGAATCACACGCGCATGGGCTTCGAGAAGCTGGTGTCGTTGATCCGGCATTCCTTCGAGCGCGGGATCACGTTCTTTGATCTGGCGGACCTGTACGGCACACACGTCTATTTCCGGGAGGCGTTGCGTTCCATTCCCCGCGAGCAGGTGACCATCCTCACAAAACTGTGGTGGCGCTTCGACAATCTGGATCCCCGCACCGACGGAGCGGCCATTCAGAGGGTGACGGCCGGCACGCTGGAGCGATTTCGCCATGAGCTGACCACGGACTGCATCGATATCGTGTTGCTGCACTGCATGACGGAGCCGAATTGGCCGGAGACACTCGGACCGTACATGGACGCTCTGGCAACGGCCAAGGAGAAGGGACAGGTGCGCGCGGTCGGGATCTCCGCGCACAATCTGGGCGCGCTGGAGACGGCCGCCACGTGCCCCTGGGTCGATGTGGTCCTGGCACGCATTAACCCGCGAGGTGCCAAGATGGACGGCAGCGTCGAAGACGTCGTGCCTGTCCTGCGCAAGATCAAGAGTAACGGCAAAGCCCTGATCGGAATGAAGATCTACGGTGAAGGCAGCCTGGCCAAACAGCAATCCGACAAGGAAGAATGCATCCGCTACGCACAGGACCTGGGCCTGTTGGATGCGATGACCATCGGCTTTGAAGCACCCGAGCAAGTTGACGAAACACTGGCATTGGTCGCGAAATACCCGGCGGCTGCGATTGCCTGATTCGGGTCCACTGCACTCCCACGAGGTACTTCGATGAGAACTCCTGCCCTGCATCGTCGTGATGTTCTGCGCGCGGCTATCGGCAGCGCCGTGGCCTGGTCGTCCTGGCAATCGTTGCTTGCGGCCGGGGAGGAACGACTTTTCAAGATCGGCGCCTGCGACTGGTCGATCGGCGGCGCCGGGAAGCCCGCCGCGCTGCAGACGGCCCGCGAGATCGGGCTGGACGGCGTGCAGGTCAGTTTTGGTCAACCGGGTGAACCTTACGATTTGCGCCGTGAAGAAGCGCGTGCCGAATACCAGCGCATCGCCAGCGAACAGAAGGTGGAAATTGCTTCGCTGGCCATGGGCATCCTGAACCAGAGACCCTATGCGTCCGAGCCGGAACCAGAAGCCTGGGTGGCCGACTGCATCGAGGTCCTGCCCAAGCTCAGAGTCAAAGTCGTACTGCTGGCGTTCTTCATCGCCGGCGATATCAAGGGCCGGCCGGAACTGCAGAAGGAAGTGGCGCGGCGCTTGAAGAAAGTCGCCCCGCAGGCCGAAAAGGCAGGAGTGGTGCTCGGCGTGGAGTCCTGGCTGAGTGCGGATGACCACCTGCGCATTCTGGATGCGGTCGGCTCACCGGCAGTGCAGGTTTATTACGACGTCGCCAACTCGCACCTGCAGGGATACGACATCTACCGCGAGATCCGCCAACTGGGGCGCGAGCGGATCTGCGAGATCCACTGCAAGGAGAACAGCGCATTGCTCGGCAAGGGCGTCGTCGATTTCCGGAAAGTGAAGGAAGCGGTCGACGACATCGGCTATGCGGGCTGGCTGATCATCGAAGGTGCCGTCGGCGAAGGACTGTCGATGCAGGAGAGTTACGTGCTCAATCAAAAGTTCCTGCGCTCCATCTTCCCAACACGCAGTTGAGGATCGTCCATGAAGAACCTGCCCGTATTCGTGCTGACGGCCGTTTGTCTCGCAGTCAGCCCGGTGCTTGCGGCGGAATCGGAACCCGTGTTGCGCACGTTGCCGTGCCGCGCCGCTGACGCTCAATCGTTACAGGAATGGCAGACCGCCGCGCGGACCACGCTGGCGGACCTGCTCCACATGGACGATCAGATCGCCGGCCACGGTTTGGACGCAACCGGCCAAAGCTCTGTTCCGCTGAACGCCGTGGTGCTGGAGACGACGGCAGGGAACGGCTATTCCCGCCGAGTAATCGAAATCGATGCGCGACCGGATCGGCGGATCAAGGTGGTCGTAACGGTTCCGGCAAATGCCGCGCCCCGCGGTACGCCCGCGGTGGTCTGCATCCACGGGCACGGCGGCAACCGCAACATCGTTTACGATCCCGCCAGCCCGTACCGCGGGTTCGCGACGATCCTGGCGGAGAAAGGCTATGTCACGTTGAGCACGGACGTGGGGCAGCACGAGGTGCAGGATCGGCAACGGACGCTGATGGGTGAACGGTTGTGGGACCTGATGCGAGTCGTCGACCTGGCCGTCTCTCAACCCGAAGTGGATGCTCGCCGCATGGGCTGTGCGGGGCTGTCACTCGGAGGCGAGATGGCCATGTGGCTGGGCGCCATGGACACGCGGATGCGCGCGACGGTAAGTTCGGGATTCCTAACAACCATGAGCAACCTCCGTCACGGGCACTGCCCGTGCTGGGATTTTCCCGGACTGCAGCAGCGGTACGAGTTCGCCGACATCTACAGCCTGATCAGTCCGCGCGCCCTGCAGTGCCAGAACGGGCAACTCGAGAGCCTGCCGGGCGGATTCCCGGTGGACCTGGCCCAGCAGGCGTTCGCGGAGATTCAGCGGGCGTATCGCGCGGCCGAGCGGGAAACAGCGGCAGAACTGGCCGTGCATCCCGCGGGGCACGTCTTCGACGTCGCGCAAGGCGTGGCCTTCCTGGACACACATCTCCAGTAGCCGCCGGCACCGGTGACCTCGGATTACGCCGGTTTCCAGATTCCCGGCCGCGGCAGCGGGTAGTTACCGTCGGCGCCCGGCTTGGTCGGCGGCTCCATCTCCATGGTCGTGGCCTCGGGACCCGGCCGGAACTGGAACTCCGACTTGTTGATTTCCTCCCACTGCGTCTCCGATCCGACATAGCAGGCGATCTGGCCCAACACGGTGACCATCGTGCTGTTGGCCATGTGATAGCCGCTATTGAGCGGTTTGCCCGAGCGCACGGCCTCGATCAAGGCCTTCTGTTCTTCGTCGTAGGGATTGTTGTGGGGGCCTTCGAACCGCCACTTGGTTTCCCCTTCGATCCGGCAGTCGCCCAAATAACACTTGCCCTTGGTTCCCATGACGATGTCACTGGAGTTGTTGTAGCAGCCGGCCTGGGTGCGGCAGAGCGCGTACACGCGGGCCCCGGATGCGTATTCGTAAACGACCGTGTGGTGGTCAAACATGTCCCCGTAGACTTCGCCGAAAGACGAGGACCGGCCGCCCAATCCGAAGGCCCAGACGGGCATTTCCTCCTTGAGAATCCACGAGGCGCGGTCCATGTTATGCACCAGCGATTGGATCACGTCGTCACCGGACAGCCAGCAGAAGTGGTACCAGTTCCAGAATTGAAACTCGAGCTCGCTCATGCCGGGCAGCCGTTCCTGCAGCTGGTAGGGTCCCCGCAGGAACATGGATTGGATCGCCACCACGTCGCCAATGGCCCCGTCGTGAATCCGCTTGACGGTCTCCTGGTAACCTTTGTGGAACCGGCTCTGCAAGCCGGAGACGAGGCTGAGCCCTTTCTTCTCGGCCAATTCCGCTGCTGCCTTGATGCGCCGCACGCCGACGGGATCGATACCGTGCGGCTTCTCCACGAACACGTGTTTGCCGGCCTTGATCGCCTCTTCCGCGTACAGCGGGTGGTACTTCGAGGCGCAGGCGATCAGCACTACATCCGCTGCCTCGATGACGCGCTGGTAGCCGTCCAGTCCGTGAAACCGATGATCATCGGCGACCACCACCTGATCGGGAAACATCTCCTTGAGGCGCTGATGACTGTTCTTCACGCGCTGCTCAAAAACGTCAGTCATAGCCACGAGCTTGACACCGGGACCGGACTTCAGGCTCTCGGCGGCAGCGCCCGAACACCGGCCGCCGCTGCCGATCATGCCGATCTTGATGACGTCATCACCCGCTGCGTGAGCGCTGCGAGCCAGCGACAGACCGCTGAGCGCCACGGTTCCCATCGCTGACGTTTTCAGGAAATCGCGCCGTGTCGCACTGGGGCCGAGGGAATCTTTACCGCGGGTCATGGTGGTACTCCTCTTTGGTAGACGGCCACGCGTTGTGTGTGATCAACCACTGCGAGCAGTGAGTGACCAGTATAGACGATGGGAGCTCGTCAGGGAAAAGGTAGATGTTGACAGGTCGGTGAAGAAACCGGTACCGGCCGATTACGAGTACCCCTTCGTTGAGCACGAATCCCATTTGGACAAGGCCGTTTGATGTGTCCCCCTCGTGCTCGTACTCGTGCTCAGCCGCGCCAGCGGCGGTGCTCGTACTCGATGCGTGATGCGTGGTCCGAAGCAACAATACCCCGCCACACTCGGCAACCATTGGATGGCAGTGAGGTACTGTTCGGAGAATGATACCCTGTCGATTACGAGCACCGCTGCGCTGAGCACGAGCACGAGCACGATTGGCAGGACGCGACAGGATGTGACCGGCTCGCGCAGCGAGCGCCGGCACACCAAGGTCTCGGTCGGGCTTAATAGATCGCAACGCGAATAGCCGGAAATCCCAAGGCGGCCAGCGTGTGATGGATCTGCAGCGAGGTGTCCGGCGGTTGTCCCGAGTCAAGGTGATATTGGAGTTCGAGTTCTCCCGAGCCGTTCTCCGCGACGCAACGGCGCACCCAGGCATCCATTTCCTCGGGGGTACCGGTGGTCACCAGTTCGACCGGCGGCAGCAGATCGACCGGCAGGGTGCCGAAGCGTTCGCGGATCCGGCTCAGACTGGTGCCCGAGCCCACGTTCAGCGAGGACAGGTGCTCCACTCCCCGAAACGCGTCCAGGAGATGATCCGAGTAGCCGCACGAATGCAGGCGCACGGCCCCCGTGCGTTTCACGAGCGTGTTGAGATGTGGCAATACGAGTTGTACGAACGGCTGCGCGCCCACCATGCACAAGGAACAGTCACCGACGTGCAGCCCCGTGACTTTCATTCCGGCTGCCTCGGCAAATAGTCCGATCAACGAAGCGTAGCTATCGGCGATCCATTGAAACAACTCGTCGATGAACGGTGTCTCGTCCGCGATCTCGAGGAAGATCCGTTCGCCGATCAGCTTCTGGGCTGTTGTCACCAGGCCATGAATCGTGGCTCGGCCTGTGGTGTCCCAGAAGAACGGCGGGACAATCGTGCACTCACCGCCCCAGTGCTCGCGGGCCGCCTGGATCTGTTCCAGAAACAGGTTGACTGGCCACGTGCGGGTCCAGTCAATGCTGCGCAGCCGATCGAGATTGCGCAGGTCGGCCAGAGGCGTCGGTGTGATGTCCGGGTCTTTGTCGCCGTAGAAGACGAAGCGGGCGCCGACGGCGGCGCCGAGAATCAGGTTCGGCTGCAGTCCACCGATCAAGGCCACGGGACGTTGGCGACCCGCGACTTGTACCAGATGCGCCTCGATGTTGTAGAGTGGCACCTGCGGGAACCGCGCGGCCACGAAAGCGTGGATTTGCCGCTCCCGCTCCCTGCGCACCCGTGGATCCAGAAAGAACGGTTCATCAAAGACAAACCCGCCCTGTTGATGAAGCCAGCCGAAACTAACGCTTCCCAGGGCGCTCACGTGTGCTGACATGCGGCTTCCTTCCTGGTATCACAGTCCGTACGACTGGAACAAGTAACGAAGCTGCGCTTGCCCCACGGCGTCGGCGCGAGCGCAGTCAACCAGCGGAAACCGATCGCCCGATGCATGGAGGTCCGCCAACCGGCCGTGATACTGCGGTAGTCCCGCGTTGATCAGCGCGCCGTACGCGGAGGTCTTGTAACGCAGCGGCCCGGTACGCCCGCTGACTTTGACGGCCTTGCCCGGAGCCAGACAGCCAATTCCCGCGTGAAACAACTGCTGGAAGAACAGCGACTGGCTCAAGCCCCCGGTCAGAATGAACGTCTCCGTTTCGGGAACACCGGCCCCGCGCACTTCCTCCAACATGCGTTTCACGCGCAGCAGCAGTTCCAGCACGATGGAAAACTGCGTGGCGGCCACCTTCTCTCCCAGCGTGGACTCCGCCCACTCCGGTGCAAACCCTTCCGTATGCTCCGTATCACTATGCAGGACCCGGCGAATCCGCGACCAATCGCTCGACAGCGCCAACATATTCAGGTAATTCAGGTCCTGTTGGTACTCGGCGGCGAAATCCCTGAGGAACCGCTTGTACCAGGCGCCGCAGTCTCCCAGCATCAACAGCAGTAGCAGACTGTCGCCGTAGAATTCGAAACGCAGCGACTTGCCACTGGCCGGCAGCGCGGCCTGCGCCGGACAAGACAGATTGATCGTGCCGCTCGTGCCCCCCGAAACCACCAACGTGCGGTGATCGTCCCGCATTCCGCATCCCACTCCGGAAGCGTGATTGTCGCCAAGCCCGGCAACAAACCGCCAACCTTGCAGTTTGTCTCGCACGACGTTCCAGCTGCCCTCGACCGTCGGCGCCGGCGGCAAGACCGTGCCTACCTCACTTCCGCTCTGGGCCGGTTCCGGAAACCAGGCGGGGTCCAGGTCCGCGGTCTGGATCACCTCTCTTGCCAGTGCACGATTGCTCTGCGCCAGCAAGCCGTTGCTCAAGGCATCCGACGTGCTCAGAGTTCGTTGACCGGTCAAGGCGTAGGCAATCCAATCGCCGGTCATGAATGCGGTGCGAATGCCGGGGCGCAGCGCCGGGTCTTTGCGCAGCACACAACGCAGCTTGGGCAACACAAACCGCGGTTCGATCGTGCCCACCGTGGTCTCCACACCCCGCTTCCGCAGTTCGGCCACGTCCTCCGTGGCTGCGTTACATTGCCAACTGAGCGCTGGCGTCAGTGGCTGCCCGGCGGCATTCAGCAGAACCAGATCATGCTGGCGGCACGAGACCGAAACGTAACGCGGCTGACTCGCCGCGCCGCGCAAGCTCCAACCCTTCGCTTCCAGTTGCTGCAACAGTTCGCCGATCATCAGCGGCACTTCGGCCGTCTCGAAGCCGGGAAACGCCGCATCGTGCTGCCATTGCAGGCCGCCGCGCATGGCAGTCGCCGCATAGTCCTCGCGTCCCTCCGCATCGCACACGGCAATCGCGCATTCCGTGGTTGTCACATCGAGAGCCATAAGTGTAGCCGACAAATGACGGTCCATGTTCACCTCACATCGGGAGTAGACAAGCAGATTCAGAACTACCAGTGGATGCCCTTCGATCAGGCGTGAGTGTTCGCGGGTCGGTGGTGGATTGGCACACTTTCCGGCGTTGACGTTTTGCCGTCAGGTCCCGACGTTGTACCAGAACATGGGCCGATGCCTATTTCTTCACTGACGCATGAACACGCACGACCTATCTCGAGACCCCGTCTATTGAGTGTCAGGAATTTTCTTACACGGTCCATCCCGGGTGGCGACAATCCCGGCAAAATGATCGCGGTAAGACACGGATTTCCCGCGGACGCCTGGGAGAAACGACTATTGAGTATACGGATTGCATGAAAAACGCCGAAACACGCAATATGTGGATGATGACTGCTTCACATGCAGATCCTCTATGCAGGAGGATGGCGCAGACAGACTCCGATATGCGAACTACAATTCCTCCAGGCATGCCCTAGGTGAGCCGTCAACTAACTGCCCCAGTTGGCGGCTTGCCGCAGAGCGAGCCCCTTGGCAACTGCCCCGCTGAGGGGCTCGTTTTTTTGCGCGGCAACGCAGCGCCCCAACCAACGCGCTGCATACTCTCCCATCACGTTGCCACGTCCAAGTCGAATTCGTCGAGTTGCAGCGGATACGTGCCGTGCGTTCGCACCAGTTGGATGATGTAGTCGTAGGTGGACCCTGACACGTTGCTGGTCACCGAGTGGTCGGACTGGAAGATCAGGCCACCGCCTTTCGCCGCATTCAACTTGTACAGGACTTCACGCCGGATCTCCGGCCGACTTCCCGTTTCCCACGTGCGGACGTCGCTGTTGCCGCAGAAGGCAATCCGATGACCGTAACGTCTGCGCAGCTCGACTGCATCCATGCCCGCCTTCACTTCCAACGGATTGAATGCGTCGACGCCCATGTCCAGGAAATCCTCGAAGATAGCCGCCACGTTGCCGCAACCGTGATAGATCACCGGCAGCCCGTGTGCGTGACATTCCTCGACCATCAATCGGACCCAGGGGCGGAAGTGCTGTCGCCAGTACTTCGGGGAAAAGAAGAGCGCTGACTTGTAGGCCACGTCTCCCCAGATCGCGATGCCATCCAACAGACCCTCCGCTGCGCGGATCTCGGCCTTCAAGCAGTCCAAGTAGAATTGGCCAATGCGCTCGATCACGGCACCCATGCGCTCGGGATAGAGGCCGATCCAAAGCATTGTGTTTTCTTGGCCGATGAGTCGCGTCAGACACTCCGAGACTTCGGTCATGCTGCCATACACAGGAATGTCAACTCGCAATCGGCGCACCGTATCGATCCAGGCGGGACTGTTGCGCTCGAAGCCGTCCCCCACGCCGGCAATGTGATTGTCGCCAGCGGCAAAGAAACGGCGAGGATCCGCCGGATCGTCGAACTCGAACCGCTCCAATTTCTCGAAACTGTCGGTTTCCCAGCCCATCGACTCCGGCATGGGAAAGTCGAACTTCTTGCGCATGATCGCGCCGTAGCCGGTCTTGACGACCACCTCCTGCTCATCCTCCTTCAACGTCTCGAAGGTGCGAATCTGCGGGTCCATGTTGGGAATCGTGGGAATCCAGTCGAGATCGTAGTGAAAATACGGATTGGCATCGGCGGGCAATTGCAGCTCTTCGCGCCAACGTTTGATAAAACTCCCCCAAAAGAAATCACTGATGGGAACACGATCCGGCTCTTCGTGACGCAAGGCCCGGTTGAGGCGTGACACCTTCTGCAGCGCGTTGGCGGTGCGCTCCTCAGTGACATGCGCGCGACCCGTCGTGCCAAACATTCCCATGGCAATTCCTCCCAGGTCCCAGGCAGCACTCCGGTCTTCCCGGAAAACGTCAACGGATGACGATGCGTGCCGCAGCGAATATAGTGTAGCCTGTGCGCGCACGGCGAACACCGCCGCATGGGAATATCGCGGCTGGCGAGCGCGCGACGAGAACCTGCCGGTCCCGAAGGAGTCTGCCGATGATCGTTGCCCGCACCGTCCGTACCTACCTCCGCGTCACAATTGTGCTGGCCGCGATTGCAGCCTGTCAGCAGCCTGCAGCGATTGCCGAGCAAAGCAGCGTACGGACGCTGTTCTGGTGGCAGGACGAACTGCGCTGCGTGTGCCAGGCGGTCAGCCTGGCGCGCACGGGGGCGATCGCCCAGTGGCCGCAAATGACCGTGCCGACTGGATCGGCCGTACTGCCCGTGCCGCGCGCCGCCACGGCGATCGTTCTGGACGGTCAGCTCGATGAGACCGCGTGGCAAGCGGCCACATCCTTTCCGGTCGGGCCCATCTTTGACGATTGGCGGGCAGGCCCGTTTCTGCTGCAGGTTCGCGCGTGCCGCGACGATCAGCAGATATTTCTGGCCATCGAGTCGCCGCGGGATCTGACGGATCTGAGTTCGCTGTCGCCGAACGCGGAGCTATTCGCCGTGAACGGGCAGCCGTTCTTCGTGGGTGCTGAAGGTGGCCTGCCCGTGCGCATGAATGCCGAGCGTCCCGGCCAGTACGTTTTGGAACTGAGCGTGCCGCTGTCCTCGCCGGTCCGGTTGTCATTTGCTGTGGAGGCCCTGCGCCGTCCGCACGGCGACCTCCCGCTCGGCGCCGCAGCGCTGGGCTGGAACAAGCATCAGGTGCAACCGGCTGGGCACATGAATCGCCGCGCGCAGCCTGCCGGCAGCCAAACCGGTCTGGATGACCCCACTCTGCCGCTCTGGCTGCGCCCCATCACCGTGCAGTTGGTGCCCTGCGACTCGTCCTTGCGCTGCCAGTTGACCAGCCCGGATAACGTGCATTGGCAATTGACAACCGCCGTCTCGGCACCGGGGACAAAGGTCGCGACGGACTCCGCGGCTCTCGGGTTTTCCGCGAATCAGGCGGTGCTGCCGTACGCCTGGCAGGCGACGTTGGACGGTCAGGCATTCTCGCTGAACGGCTTCCTGTATCGCGAGCCGGCGATCACCACCTGGGAGGCAGCCGGCCAACTGGCGGACCGCGCAGCGGACGCGCGCCGGCGCGACCGGACGCAACACCGCGCCGAACTGGGCATTGCCACGACCCCTCCGAGCGTCTCGTCGGACGAGCTCGCTCCCGGCGACCAGTCACCTCGGACGTGGCGCGCTGTGTATTGCCAGACGCGGGAACTGCGGTCCCGCGCGCAGTTGAGCCTCCTGGATGCGCCGCTCCTGTTCGTCAAGCAACATCCGTATTTCGCCGGCCATATTTATGATGACTTCTACCCCTGGTATCCCGGCGGCGGCATCTACGTCCTGGAGAACCCGGCCGCGAGCGGTGACGAATGGGTAATGCGCGCGGTGATTGACCCGGCAACCAACGAGACTCTGGGAGCAGGAGTCTATCGGGATCCCGACCTGTCATGGGATGCGCGCAAACTGGTCTTTGCGCACAAAGCACAGCCCGAAGGGGTAACGAGCCTCTACGAAATCGGGATCGATGGTCGCGGCCTGAAGCGTTTGACATCCAGTGACACACATAGCGACTTTCAACCCGCGTATCTTCCCGACGAGCGCGTTGTTTTCATATCGACTCGCCCCCGCGCATTGGTTCCCTGTTTCAACTCCGGTGTGGGGACTCTCCACACCATGAACCCCGACGGTTCCGATATCCAAGCCATCTCCGTAAACAACGTGAATGAATTTGACCCCTCGATCCTGCCCGATGGACGAATCTTGTACGGACGATGGGAATACGTGGACAAGACGGCCCTGTACATGCAAAGCCTGTGGACGATGCAGTCGGACGGCCGGATGGAGGAAGCCCTGTACGCCAACAACCTCCCGAAACCCACGGCGCTGCTCGACGCGCGCGCCGTCCCCGGCAGTGCGCACGTCGTGGCCTCCCTGACGCCGCATAACGGCCAGCCCGTTGGAGCCATCGGCATGGTGAATACGGCCAAGGGCAAGAACGATCTGGCCGCGGTCTTCAACTTCACGCCGGAGTACCCCGTAGAGATGGACCAAGGGTTGCGGGTCGGTCCCTGCGATCCCTGGCCCCTTTCGGAAACCGATGTACTGATGAGCAACAACGCGATCGGGGAACACGGCATCCTCGAGCTGGTGGACCGTGCGGGAAATCGGGAGTTGGTCTATGCCGACGCGGAGATCTCCTGTTACGCGCCGATGCTGGTCAAGTCGCGCAGCCAACCTCCCACGGGTACGCCGCACCTGGCTCCGGACGCGAACGGCCGATTCCTCGTGCTCGATGTGTACCGCGGCCTGGAGGGAGTCGCTCGCGGCAGCGCGAAACGCCTGCGGGTGGTCGAGGAAACGGCGCGAACCAGCGGACTCCCACCCGGCGGTCGTTGGTGGAATCAGGCCTTCCTGGTCAGCTGGCAAGGAGCCTACATCGTTAAGAACATCCTCGGCACGGTTCCCGTGCAGGAGGACGGTTCCGCCTACTTCGAGGCGCCGGCTGGCCGCGCGATCTACTTCGAATTGCTGGATGCCGAAGGGCGCGAAATCCAGCGCATGCGGACCTTCGTGCAAGCCGCGCCGGGCACGACGCGCGCATGCATCGGCTGTCACGAGAACAAGAAAGGAACTCCCGCTGCCAGCACGTCGCCGCCGCTCGCTCTGGCCAACCCGCCCGCTCAACTCGAACCTGAGTCCTGGGGGAGCGGTTACATCGATTACCCCACTATGATTCAACCGATCTGGGACAAGCACTGTGTGCGCTGCCACGGTGGCGAACAGGACATCGCACACGGCATCGACCTTTCGGGCGGCTGGACCTGGGCCTTCAACCTCAGTTACGAGACGCTACTCAAACACCGCCTCACGGGATTTCTGAACTGCAACAACGCCAGCGTGCACACATCGCAGATCCTGCCACCCCACACGATCGGCTCCGGGGCCGCTCCGCTGGCCGAGGTCCTCATCCGGAAGCATCCCGAAGTGTCGCGGGCGGAGCGTGATCTGGTCCTGGCCTGGATGGACACGAACTCGAACTACTACGGCTCGTGGGACTATACGCAGTTCGCCACCTGCGATGCGCTGCTGAACATACGAGGCCCGCTGGCCGAGGCAATGCGACAGGCACGTTGCACGGAATGTCATCCGGCCGGACACATCGGAAACGATTGGGTGAACCTGCAGACGCCCGCCTGGAGCCGCATCCTGCGGGCTCCCATGGCGAGGACTCCCGGCGGTCTCGGACTGGCCATGTGCCGCAAACGCACGGCGCGCACTGGTTATCCCTTGATCGACCAGAGTGTGCAACCGCCGGACGTAGTGCTCCCTTCCCTGCAGCCGGTCTGGGATGAAAGCGGTGAGCCCCACGTCACTTTGGCTTCGGAGCACGATCCACACTACCAGGCGATCCTGCAAATCACTCACCGCGCACAGGCCGAAGCGTTAGCACGACCGCGCGTCGACATGCCCGGCGCGGACGTGGTACCTGGTGAGTGCCGGATGCAGGTGCCCGTGGCTGTTCCGGAAGCAGCACCTGCGTTGCGCGCGGAGATACGCGCTGACCGGTTGGTGGAGTTGTCCTGGCCGCGGACGGCGGAAACGATCGGATTGCAGTACGAACTGCACCGCAGTGACGTGCCTGGATTCGCACCGGAGCCGGCAACTCGCATCGGCCTGACGACTGCCGGACGGTTGGTGGACGCGGCTGCCGGCGTGGGCCAACATGTCTATGCTCTCGTGGTTTCCTCCGGTCCCGCGCGGAGCGCACCTGTCTGGACGTCACTGGATGTCGCACCCGTGCCGCCACCGGCCATTCCCGCGGCGCTCAGTGCACGGCCGCTCCCGGGGGAAATTGTGCTGACGTGGGAAGGAGCAGCCTTGCCGGGTGTGCGCTACGACCTCTACCGCGCCGACAGGCCCGAGGCTCCCTGGACGAAATTGACACCCCAGCCACTGACCCAGCTCATCTTCAGCGATACGCGGGTGGAAGCCGGCGCCGACTATCGCTATGCCGTGTCCGCTCGCGATCGGCGCGGCCAAGAGAGCCCGTTGTCGCCGCCCGTTTCTGCGACGCCGTTACCCGAAGTGCGCGAGCCGGTCTTTGTGACGGATTTCACGCGCGGTGCGCAAGCCACGCTCCTCGAGGGTGCGACGGTCCACGGCGAACTGCACGGCGCCGCGAAGATCGAACAGGGCGCCCTCGCCCTGGGTCCCGGAGGATTCCTGTCCTTCGCGCATCGGCAGGAGTTCGAATTGGGACCTTCCATGTCCGTGGAATGCTGGGTGTGGATCGAACGGGAGTCCGCCATGCCGGTTATTTTGTCGGCCGGCGGATTCAACGACAGAGGCTGGTTCCTGCAGCGCTATGCCGGCGGCTGGAGGTGGCATACGGCACCGTCGTCATGCGACGGTGGACAGCCGGCCACGGGGCACTGGGTGCATCTGGTGGCCACCGTCCGCAACGGGCAAGCTTGCCTGTACCAGGACGGTACCCGAGTGGCGGATGTGGCGTGCACGCCGCAAGCGGCACGCTGGAACGGACCGCTCATCGTCGGGCAATACAGCGTGCAGAGCGAAAGCTACCAGGTCCTCGGCAAGATCACGCGTGTCGCCCTCTACCGTCGCGCGCTGCCGCCCGAGGAAGTCGCACAGCATTTCGCCGCGGGTCCGTGAGTCCTGACGAATACAGCAATTAATGCCTGACACCCTCATGGAGTACCGAAGCCGTGCATCTCGCGGACATCTTGGGTAGACAGATCCTGCCACTGCTGGCGTGCCTGGTGACCGCCGGGCAAATCCTGGGAGACGAACCGCATCGCAACGATCGGCCCGTACTCTGGTACAACCAGCCGGCGACGAGATGGGAAGAGGCACTCCCCATTGGTAACGGGCGTCTGGGTGCAATGGTGTTTGGGGGAGCCGACGAAGAACGCATTCAATTCAACGAGGACACGCTCTGGACAGGAAGTCCGCATGAGTATCAGCACGCTGGGGCCGCGGAGTTCCTGCCGCGCCTGCGCGAACTACTGCAGGAGATGCGCCGCCTGGAGCGTGACGCGTTGCAGATCGATCCCGATCGCCGCGATTCGCGCGCCCGGGAGAAATGGCGGGCGGCACGCGAACAGCAACGGCAGGCCGAAGAGCTGGCGACCCTTCATTTCATGAGCGTCCCTTTACGGCAGAAGGCCTATCAGCCCTTTGCCGACCTGCGGCTGACCTTCCCGGAACACCAACGACCTGTCAACTACTATCGCGAGCTGGATCTGGACACGGCCGTCGCCCGCGTCCGGTACACCGTGGGGTCTACGACATTTGAGCGTCAGGCTCTGGCCAGCTATCCCGCGCAGGTCATCGCGCTGCACATTTCGGCGGACAAGCCGAATGCGGTGAGTTTCACCGCCCGCCTCACCAGCGATCACGCGTCGGCCATCACCCGCGCCGACGGCAATTCCGGTTTGCTGCTCGCCGGACACGTGAATGATGGAGGAATGAAGTTCGAATCGCGACTACTGGCGGCGGCGACGGAAGGAACCGTGCAGGCACGAGCCGACGCGCTGCAGATAACGGGAGCGAATGCGGTCACCCTGATCCTGGTCGCTGCTACCAGCTTCCGCGACTATCGCGACGTGAGCGCCGACCCCGGAGCGCGTTGTGCGGACTACCAGCGGGCAGTTGCCGGAAAGACCTTCGCTGAATTGCGGGCCGCCAGTGTGGCCGATCATCAACGGCTCTTCCGGCGCGTCCATCTGAACCTGGGCTCCACCCCGGCGGCAGATAATCCGACGGATCAGCGCGTTCAGCAGTGTGCGAGCGGGCAGGATCCGGATTTGGCGGCCCTGGTATTTCAGTACGGACGCTATCTGCTGATCGCTTCGAGTCGTCCGGGAAGCCAGCCAGCGAATCTGCAGGGAATCTGGAATGCCAAACTGGCTCCGCCGTGGGACAGCAAGTGGACGGTCAATATCAATACCGAAATGAACTACTGGCCCGCTGAAGTGGCCAATCTCTCGGAGTGTGCCGAACCGCTGTTTGATCTCATCGATGACTGTGCGAATACCGGTCGCAAGACAGCCCAGGCGCATTACGGTTGCGCGGGATGGGTCTTGCACCACAACACCGATTTGTGGCGTGGCACGGCCCCCATCAATGCGGCGAACCACGGAATCTGGGTGACGGGGGGTGCCTGGCTGTGCCAGCACCTATGGGAGCACTATTTGTTCACGGGCGACAGGGAGTTCCTGGCAGAACGAGCCTACCCGGTGATGCGAGGCGCTGCGGAGTTCTTTGCGGACTTTCTGCTGGAAGATCCCCTCACCGGTTGGCTTATCAGCGGTCCCTCCAACTCACCGGAACAAGGCGGACTCGTCATGGGACCGACAATGGATCATCAGATCGTGCGCAGTCTGTTGGGCAATACCATCGAAGCAGCGCGCATCCTGCAACATGACGCGGAGTTCGCCAAGCGTCTGCAGAGCATTCGCGAACGCATTGCGCCCAACCAGATCGGACGCCATGGCCAATTGCTGGAATGGCTGGAGGACAAAGACGATCCGCAGAACCAGCACCGGCACGTCTCCCATCTATGGGGCGTGTATCCCGGCTGCGACATCACGTCGAGAGATCCAAAGCTGCTGGCAGCGGCACGCCAGTCGCTGCAACACCGCGGTGATGCTGCGACCGGTTGGAGCATGGGATGGAAAGTGAACCTTTGGGCAAGATTCCTCGACGGTGATCATGCCGAACTGATCTTACGGAATCTGCTCACGCCCGCAGGCGAACGAGGAAAAGGAGGTCTGTATCCGAACCTTTTTGACGCTTGTCCTCCGTTTCAGATTGACGGGAACTTCGGCGCTTGTGCGGGGATCGCGGAGATGCTGCTGCAGAGCCACCTGCGCGGTGGCCCTGATCAGACGGTCTGGCACGCGCATTTGTTGCCGGCGCTCCCGCAAGCCTGGCCAACCGGTGAAGTGCGCGGATTGCGCGCGCGCGGTGGCTTCGAATGGGACATGGCCTGGCGCGACGGCAAGCTGACCCGAGCTTCCGTGAGGTCGCTCCTTGGTCAGACTTGTCGCGTACGCTACGGCACGGAGGTGCGCGAGGTGCGCGTCGGTCAAGGCGAAACAGCGGACTTCTTCGCGTGCCCCTTGGTCAAGGTAGAATAGCCAACACCGCCAGAGATGCCGCCCCGGCGAGCGCGCTGTTGGTCTTCCCTGTGAATCGGGATAGACTATCGTCCATACTTTGGTGTTACTCCAGCCTGACGGGACCGTAAACATGATGATGGTCATCGGCTGTGCGCTGTTGGTGGTCGCGGCGGTTTGGCTGTTGTACAAGATCTATCTGGCCTTCAACAGTGCCGGCGGTACGGACCTGATGTTGGTGGTTTACGATGCCGCGGTCTATCCGCCGCTGCTGATCGCGGGAGGGCTGTACCTGGTGACACGAGCCTGTCAGGTGCAATGGCCAATCTGGGCGTACGCTTTGATCTGGCTCGGCACGACACTCCTGGCTGCCGGCGCGATTCGGCTCAGTGAGGAACTCGGTGACCGTCGCTTGCGATAAGCCGTCGCTGTGACCGGTGCAGGCGAGGCCAATACGACTGGGAGCAGAACAATGTCCGAGGTCAACAAACGGTTGGTTCGCGAGTATTACCAGCGGGCGCTGGGGGATCTGTCGGGAATGGAAGCGATTGTCGCTCCCGATTTCCAGGATCACCACTTCCCGCCGGACTTGCCCCGCGGTCCGCAGGGAGTCCGCCAGTTCTTTGGCACATTGCTTCCCAGTTTGTTCAGCGACATGCGCATCGAAATCGACTTCCTGCTCGCGGAAGGCGACAAGGTCGATTGCCACTTCGCACTGTTGGCTCGGCACACCGGTGAGTTCGCGGGAATCGCTCCCCGAGGAAACGCCATCCGCTGCCCGGCCATCAGCACCTTTCGCATCGCGAACGGGATGTTGGCCGAGGCCTGGGAGATCTTCGACAGCGGTGATCTGCTCAAGCAGATGCGCGGTGACTGAGGTGCGGCACCCGCCTTGCAGGATGGTGGCCCAGTGCCATACTGAAGCGCAGCTTTCCGGCACCGCCAGCCAAGCGTCGATTGCTGACCCGAGGTTCTCATGCCGCAGATCAACGCCAAGACAATCGTGTGCGCTGTCATCGGACATCCCATTGGCCACTCACTGTCGCCCGAGCTGCACAATGCCGCGTTTGCCGCTTTGGGACTCCCTTTCGTGTATGTGGCGCACGATGTCCAACCCGGGCACGTACCCCGGGCGCTGGAGGGCATTCGCGCGCTGGGCTACCGCGGATTGTCGGTCACGATTCCGCACAAGGTCGAGGCCATGCACTGCGTGGACGAAGTGGATGAAACCGCGCGCGGTATCGGCTGCATCAATACCGTGCTCAACGAAGGAGGCCGTTTGCTCGGCTACAACTCCGACGGTCGCGGCGCGCTGAATGCCTTGCGTGAAGCGGGAGCCGATCCGTCCGGACGACGCGTGCTGCTGCTGGGTTCCGGCGGCGCGGCGCGGGCCATCGCCATTACGCTGGTTCGGGAAGCGCCTCCCGCGCAATTGACAATCCTCGGTGTTGTCGTGGAGGAATTGGCACGCCTCGTCCAGGACACGCAGCAACGCGGACAAGCGCCCGTGTCGGGACAAATGCTGGCCGATGATGTCCTCCGTTCCGAAATATCCGCTGCCGATATTGTGCTGCACTGCACGCCGCTGGGCATGCACCCGCACGACGATCAGTGCCTGGTGCCGGCCGCGCTGTGGCGCGCGGGCACAACAGTGTTCGACGCGGTCTACAATCCGCGACGCACACGTCTCCTGCGTGAAGCGCAGGCGGCCGGATGCCGTGTCGTGGAAGGAATCGAGATGTTTCTGGGACAGGCCTACGTGCAGTTCGAACTCTGGACCGGGCAACCGGCTCCACGCGCGGTCATGCGGCGCGTCTTGGAGGAACGACTATGAACGTCGTACTCGTGGGGTATCGGGGCACCGGCAAGAGTGCCTGTGCTGCTCAATTGGCGATCCGGCTGGGGCTGCGCGTGATCTCATTGGACGCGGAGATCGAACGCCAGGCCGGCCTGCGCATTCCCGACATTGTCGCGCAACGCGGCTGGCCGGGCTTCCGTGATCTCGAGGAAGCGGTGGTGCGGCAGGCGGCCGCTCAGGACGGTTGGGTGATCGACTGCGGGGGGGGGGTTGTCGAACGCGAAGCCAACTTTCCGGTATTGCGCGCGGCAGGTCCGGTCATCTGGTTGAAGGCCACCACCCACACCATTGTCGGCAGAATCCAGGGCGACACGCAGCGGCCTTCGCTGACGGGCACGCGGAGTTTCACCGACGAAGTATCCGAAGTGCTGCAACGGCGCACGCCCCTCTACCAGCGGTTGGCTGATTTCCAGGTCGATACGGATGATGCCGGCATCGACGCTGTCGTGGGACAAATCGTCGCCTGGCTCGCCGCGCGAACGGCAACCGCCGGAGAGCGCAACGGCACAATATGAGCGTCGTTCACCGATTGGATGAGCAGGAGTCTATGCCATGGCAGCTCGACCGATTTGTGTTCTGGCCGTCGCGATATGGATGGGAGCGGGCTTGCACGCGGTGCAGGGTGAAGCCACGCCGCGGCCCAACATCCTCTTCTGTATCGCCGACGACGCCTCGTATCCGTACATGGGCGCTTACGGCTGTTCGTGGGTGAAGACGCCGGCTTTTGACCGGGTCGCGCGGGAAGGGATCCTGTTCCATCGTGCCTACACGCCGAACGCCAAGTGCGCGCCTTCGCGATCCTGCATTCTCACTGGCCGCAACCCGTGGCAACTCAAGGAAGCCTGCAACCACGTCCCCTATTTTCCGGCGGAATTCACGACGTACCCGGAAGCCTTGGCGGAACACGGTTACTTTGTCGGCAAGACGGCCAAAGGTTGGGGGCCGGGTGAACCCGGACTGCGCAACGGCAAGCCGCGGCAACTGGCCGGACAACCTTTTGACGGCCGCACTGCCAAGCCGCCCGCCAAAGGCATTGCCGCCGCCGATTACGCCGCCAACTTCGCGGACTTCCTCGCTGCGCGACCAGCCGGCCAGCCCTGGTGTTTCTGGTATGGCGGACTCGAACCGCATCGAGCGTACGAATTCGGAGTCGGCATCGCCAAGGGCGGCAAGAAGCTGACTGACATTGAGCGTGTCCCCGCTTTCTGGCCGGACAACGAGACAGTGCGAACCGACATGCTCGACCATGCGTTCGAGCTCGAGCATTTTGACCGGCACCTGGCGCGCATGCTCGAAAAGCTGGAATCGCTGGGTGAATTGGACAACACATTGGTCCTGGTCACTGCGGATAACGGGATGCCGTTTCCTCGAGTCAAGGGACAGGAATACGAGTTCTCCAATCACATGCCGCTGGCCATCATGTGGAAGAAGGGCATCCGGAATCCGGGACGCGTTGTGAGTGATTTCGTCAGCTTCATTGACTTCGCTCCCACGTTCGTGGAGCTGGCTGGATTGACGGGGGAAGCAGCGGGCATGCAGCCCTTTGCGGGCAAGAGTCTGACGAGCATCTTCTCCGCGGATCGCGCGGGAGAGGTGGATGCCAGCCGCGATCATGTCCTAATCGGCCAGGAGCGTCACGACGTGGGCCGCCCTCATGACTGGGGCTATCCCATCCGCGGGATCGTGCGCGGTGACTGGTTGTATCTGCGCAATTTTGAACCCACGCGCTGGCCGATCGGCAATCCCGAAACGGGCTATCTCAATTGCGACGGAAGTCCCACCAAAACCCTCATTCTGCAAAGCCGAACGCAGCAGCCCGAAAGTAAACTATGGCAGTTGTCTTTCGGCAAACGGCCATTAGATGAACTGTACAACATCCGTACGGACCCCGAGTGCTTGCAGAATCTAGCCAACGAGACCGAGCATCAGCAACGTCAGGTGGAACTGCGGGAACAACTGTGGGCGGAACTGCGCGCGCAACAGGATCCCCGCATGTCGGGCCAGGGACATGTTTTCGATGAGTACATCTACGCTGACAAATCGACGCGCAATTTCTACGAGCGCTTCCTGCGCGGCGAGAAGGTCCAAGCGGGCTGGGTCAACGATACGGATTTCGAGAAGACTCCGCTCGATTAACTGACGAATTGCCGCGCGGCGGTTTCACGAAACGCGCCGGTCCAGCACTGCCAGCGTCTCGATGCGGGGAGTTCGCGGAAAGAAGTTGTAGCCGCTGAAGTGTACGAGTTGATATACCTCCCCCAGAATCCGCAGATCGTGCGCTTGGGTCTGTGGATTGCAGGACAGATAGATCACGCGGCGCGGGCGGCTGTTGAGTAGTCGCGTAAGCACGCGCGGATGAATGCCCGCTCGGGGCGGGTCGAGAATCACGGTGGCCGGCGCGGGAATGCAGTCCACGATCTTCTCGGCCGGCGCGGCCAGGACCTCTACATCGCCCGCGCCATTCCGTTCGCAGTTCTCGCGCAGGAAACCAAGGCAGTCCGGGTCGGATTCCACAAATACCGTGCGCGGGGCTCCCGCGCAGATCCCGATCGTGCCGACGCCGGCATACATGTCGTACACGCACGTTGGCTCATCGAGAAAAGCACGCATATCGGTCAGCACGCGTTCATACAGCGGGATATTGACCTGAAAGAAACTGCGGTCGGAGTAGTGGAAAGTCTTGCCGAATACTTCCTCCACGAGGATCTCCGTGCCCGTCCCTTCCAGCAGCTCATCGGCCACGGCGGCGGGTGAACGCGGGTTGGAAAAGAAGACCCGCATGCCCGTGATATTCGGCAAGGCACACACCTGATCGCAGATCGGACGGATGGCCTCCCGGACATAAAGCGCTGCGGCGACCTGGCCGCGCTGGTTGCTGCGCAGCACCAGGGATTTCAGCGGCTCGGCGGATACACCGGCACCGCGCAGAACGTCGCGCACGTGGCGCGCCGCCTCGTTGATGGCGGGAGCGCCGAGCAGGCAGCCGGCCAGCGGGATCTTTCGGCGATGGCTTTCGCGTTCGAAGAACGCCAGTGACAATCCCTCCGGCGTGTCGGTGAAACTGAACTCCATCTTGTTGCGGTAGCCGTAACTGGCGCTCGTAGCGACCGGGAAGTCCGGCAGTTGCAGCTGGAACTCGCGCGAGAACAGTTCGGCCACGAGCGCCGCCTTGTAGTGCGGCTCTTGCTCCTCCGCCAGGATCTGCCACGGCGAGCACGTCAGGTAGTGGTCCTCACAGGGAGCCACACGGTGGACGGAGGGCGTATGAATCTCGGTGGCAACGCAACTCAGCGAATGGCGCGAGCGGCGCGTGACTCGAGCAGTCACCGACTCCTGGGGGAGCCCGCCCCAAACGAAGACCAGCTTGCCCTGGGCGCGGCCGCGTGCCTGGCCGCTGAGTTCGAGGCGCTGCAGTTCCACGCGCACTTCGGGAATCGCGTTCATGACGGACCATCCTGGTGTTGCCAAGCGACTGCAGCGCACCACAGGCGACACGCGCAAGCGATGCGTTCGATCCTGTATCCGGCCTCAGTGGCCAGGGCCGAAGAGAACGGCGTTGACAAACAACCGCTGCGTGGCGGGATACATGGCCCGGTAGTTCGGGTCGTCCGCAAAGGCAATGACATGTCCCTTGTCCAGAGGTTCGTACAGCAAGTAAGAGGAATCGGCCAACAACTCCACGGTTTGCGGCCAGCAAAAGCCGCTCGTCGTGACTTCCTTGGCCGGCAGAAACGTGGCAATGCTGCGGCCTTTGGCGGGAGCCGGAGGAGGCAGCAGGATGTTGCCCGTGTAGAACACATCCAGGGTCTTCTCTTGACCGAATGTGAGCCAGTGTTCGGCGAACAAGCGCGTACGAAAGAAGGCTCCCGGGCTCGCATCTGGACTTTCGCCGACGGACGCCGCTGAATTCTCTCCCGACGGCTTTTCGGCCTCGGTTTCGCCGCTTGGCGGAGCCGGCTTCTTGCGCAGCTTCACGGACAGCAGCTTCACCTTGTCTCCCGTGGCCCAGGCGGCCGCGCCTTTGAGCAGAATCAGCGTTCCGCCCTGCGACGCCCACTCGCGAATCCGTTGGATGTCGTTCTCCGTGGGCGCCAGGGAACCGCTGTATTCCCCGTCGGGCAGTACCAGCACGTTATAGCGCGACAAGTCAAGCTTGCTCACGTTGGAAAAGGCGACGCGCGTCACGGGGTATTTCAACACCTGATCGAACAGATGCCACGTGTGTCCCACGGTGTAGCTGGCAGGGCGATCCATCAACAGCAGGACCTTGGGGGGACGCACCCAGCGAACGTAGGGGCCACCCCAGTGCGCGCCTTCGGTGACCATGCTCGAGTTCGCGGCCACCAGCTGCAGGCCGAAGTCGCGCGCCGACTGTGTCATCAGTGCCGGCAGGTCAGTGGGGTTACCTTGAGTCCTCACGATCAAAGATCCCGGCGGAAAGACGCGTTCCCCCATCACGAACTCGCGGTCAGCGACGTGCACGCGCAGACCCCGGCGCAGCCAGGATGCCAAGGCGCGCGGCGCGGCATCCTGGTCGGCTACAAGATAGGCGACCTGGGCTTTCCCGCCCGACACCTGGCCGGCGGTCGCGGTGCCATTCCAGAGGGAACTGGTGATGTCCGCAGTTGCTCCCGTCCACAGGCATTCCACACCAAACGCCAACGGTGCGGACCAGGCCGTGACGTCGTAGATCTCGTCGGGAAATCGCTCGTCGTTGCGCTGCACCTGGCGTTTGATGAACTCCTCACCCAGATCGACATGGCGGTCCAGCAGCGTGCGCACCAGCGCCCCGGCTGGCTGGGCCACGGGAATGTGAAAGCTGCCGGCGGGAATCGTGCACCGTTTCTTTTCGCCCGTGCGCACCGCGGTGCAGGTAGCCACCAGCGGCTTCGTCAGGCGGCGAACTTCAACGCCATTGTCGCGCAGCAGGTCGGCCAGTTTCTCGGCGCGCTGGGCCTGACCGGTCGCGGGGAGGAAATAGTCACGCACCAGCCCCTCGGTTCCCAACTGGATGTTCCGCTGCCGAGCTTCGCGAAAATCGCGCACCAACTGCTCACGGTTCTTCGCGGCGGTCTCCAAGGTGACCAGGGCGCTGGTGTAGTGATGCCGGACGGCGTCCGATAAGCGGAGCAGTTGTTCGTCTTCACGTTGGATGACGGCGCCGCGCACTCCCGCCTGTTCCCAGAGAATGCCAACACCGCCCTGGAACAACGGCCACGTCGAACCGTAGCCCGGATAGAAGGCATCAAACATCTCGCGCGTGGTGTAGGCGAACCCCAGCTGGTCATACCGCGCACCCAGTTGCTGGCCAAATCGTTCCATCCAGCGATTCTGCTGCGGGAGCACGAGCGGGTTCACCGGGTCGGCAGGCGGGTCGAAGAAATACGTGGCGTCGTATCCCATTTCATGGGCGTCAATCAGGAGATGCGGTTGCCACCGCAGGTAGGCCGCCACACGTCCCTGCGATTCGCGCTGGCTCTGCAGAAACCAGTCCCGGTTCATGTCGAACAAGTAATGGTTGAAGCGGCCCCCGGGCCACCGTTCCTGATGTTCCGTTGCCAGCGGCTGGGCCTCCGCGAACACACCCCGCGTTTCCCGATAGACGCTGACGAACCGCTCGTGGCCGTCGGCGTTCTGCAAGGGATCAATGATCACCAGGACGTTGTTCAACCAATCGCGCGTCGCGGGCCGGCGGTCAGCCAACAGATGAAATGCCGTCAGCAGGGCGGCTTCCGTACTGGACGTCTCATTGCCGTGGATTCCGAAGGCGAGCCACACGATGGCGGGCAAACGCGGCACTAACTCGTTCGCCTGATCGCTCGTGCTCTGGCGCGGATCGGCGAATTGCAGGTTCTGTTGCCGGATCTCCTCGCGCCGTTGCAGATTCTCCGGCGAGGAAATGACCAGATAATACAGTGTGCGGCCTTCGTACGTCCGACCATAGGGCACGAGCGCTGCGCGATCGCTGGCGGCACCGACCAGGGCCTTCAAGTAACGCTCCATCTCGGTATAGCTGGAGACGTCAGACCCCCAATCATGACCGGTGATCTTTCGGAGATCGGGGATGGCCGGATCGGCATCGATCTGGTTCGTCAGTCGCTGTGTAACGGCAGGACGTGATTGGGCCGTGGCGTGTGAGGGAACGGCGAGCGGCACACAGAGACAGGCAAACAACATCAAGTGTCTCACAGAGCGGCAGGACCGCCCGCCAAAGGGGTGTTGCCGCACCGGGCGGACAACCCGCTCCCGTTGGTTGTTCGGATCCGCGCAAGAAGACGACATTCTTACCGTTAGTGGCACAGGCACCTCCCGAAGAAGCTTGCACAGGTCAACTCGCACCGGCTGGAATGCAGATGCCGACGACTCAGCGACATTTCCCATTGTGATTCGGCCGCCCCTCCAATAAAGGTGCGTGGCACATTTTTCCGGGCAGGATGCGCAAAACAGGAAACCCCCCAATATTCACGGGAGAAGAAGTCAACCCACTTTAACGCTGCTGCCACGCGTGCAGCACGATCTCGGGAGGAGTGCGGAAATTGAGTGTCTGGCGGAGTCGTTCCAGCATTTCACGCGGGCCGTCGGCCAGCGGCCCCGCGAAAGTCACGAAGTGGGCTGCCGGCGGTGATCCTTCAATGCCTACGCCGCCCGCCCCGGCGCCGGGCGCCACGTGATGGAATGCCGCCACTTCGGGTGTCACCAGCGCCAACGCGAACTGTTTCTGATACTTCACACCCCAATAGGTATCAACGGCTTTGACC